>Ga0101944_10000157_pt1 | contig 227433 bp, 211 predicted proteins | sample DewCreD2012metaG_FD_75245 | JGI IMG/M metagenome (GOLD analysis project Ga0101944, IMG submission 75245) | Hot spring sediment bacterial and archeal communities from British Columbia, Canada, to study Microbial Dark Matter (Phase II) - Dewar... ...
GAGGGGCACAGCATCGGCTTTACTGTCGGTGGACCTTAACAATTGCAGAGTGACAGGAAGGACGGAAGCGGGAAACGGTCACAGAAAGGGCCGCAATTGAATGATTGCGGAAACTACTGATGGAGAGTTTGATCGTGGCTCAGGATGAACGCTAGCGGCGCGCTTAATGCATGTAAGTCGAGCGATGAAGCCCTTCGGGGCTATCAGCGGCAGACGGGTGAGTAACACGTGGATGACCTGCCCTCAAGTCCGGGATAACGGATGGAAACATGCGCTAATACCGGATGGACTGCCGGGGTCGCAGCCGGCAGTAAAGCGGAAGTGCTTGAGGAGGGGTCCGCGGCCCATCAGCTAGTTGGTAGGGTAAAGGCCTACCAAGGCGAAGACGGGTAGGGGGTGTGAGAGCACGGCCCCCCACAATGGGACTGAGAGACGGCCCATACTCCTACGGGAGGCAGCAGCAGGGAATATTGCACAATGGACGGAAGTCTGATGCAGCGACGCCGCGTGGATGAAGAAGGCCTTCGGGTTGTAAAATCCTTTTCGGGGGGAAGAGAGAGGACGGTACCCCCGGAATAAGCGTCGGCTAACTACGTGCCAGCAGCCGCGGTAATACGTAGGACGCGAGCGTTATCCGGATTTACTGGGCGTAAAGCGTCTGTAGGCGGATGAGTAAGTTGGATGTGAAAGCTCCGGGCTTAACCTGGAGAGGCCATTCAATACTGCTCGACTAGAGGGCGTGAGAGGGGAGCGGAATTTCCGGTGTAGCGGTAAAATGCGCAGATATCGGGAGGAACACCAGTGGCGCAGGCGGCTCCCTGGTACGCACCTGACGCTGAGAGACGAAAGCTAGGGGAGCGAACAGGATTAGAGACCCTGGTAGTCCTAGCCCTAAACGCTGGATGCTAGGTGTGGGGCCGATAGGCTCCGTGCCGGAGCAAACGCGGTAAGCATCCCGCCTGGGGAGTACGGCCGCAAGGTTAAAACTCAAACGAATTGACGGGGCCCCGCACAAGCAGCGGAGCGTGTGGTTTAATTCGATGTTACACGAAGAACCTTACCTGGGATTGACATGGAGGTGGTAGGGAAGCGAAAGCAGACCGACTCTTCGGAGAGCCTTCACAGGTGCTGCATGGCTGTCGTCAGCTCGTGCCGTGAGGTGTCGGGTTAAGTCCCGTAACGAGCGCAACCCTTGCCCTTAGTTACAAGTGTCTAGGGGGACTGCCGGCGGGAAGCCGGAGGAAGGTGGGGATGACGTCAAGTCAGCATGGCCCTTATATCCAGGGCTACACACACGCTACAATGGATGGTACAAAGGGCAGCGAAGCCGTGAGGTGGAGCGAATCCCAACAAAGCCGTCCGTAGTACGGATAGCAGGCTGCAACCCGCCTGCTTGAAGCTGGAGTTGCTAGTAACCGCGCGTCAGCATAGTGCGGTGAATACGTTCCCGGGGCTTGTACACACCGCCCGTCACGTCATGGGAGTCGGTAATGCCTGAAGCCGGTAGCCTAACGCGGAAGCGAGGGCGCTGTCGAAGGCAGGGCTGGCGACTGGGACGAAGTCGTAACAAGGTAGCGGTACCGGAAGGTGCGGCTGGATCACCTCCTTTCTAAAGGGTATGGGGCAAGCGCGAGCTTGTCCCCCAGACGAACCACGTCTTCCCCTTTCCTGTCACTCTTCAGTTGTTAAGGTGTCCTTAAGGGCCTGTAGCTCAGTCGGTTAGAGCACACCTCTGATAAGGGTGGGGTCCGTGGTTCGAATCCACGCAGGCCCACAGTGTTTGGTGCGGGGATGTAGCTCAGGTGGGAGAGCGCCTCCCTTGCACGGAGGAGGCCAGGGGTTCGAATCCCCTCATCTCCACCTGTTCTTTTGGACTGCGCGAGGTGCTTTTGACCGTTTTTGTAGTGCGTTCTGCTGGTTAGCATAGACTGGTATTCGGGTGGTGTACAACCGACCTGCGTGCCAGGTCGGTTTTTTGTCGCTCTTTAAGTAATGTGGTGAACAGTTGGTGGCTGAAGCGCATACCTGATATCGCGCTTCAGCCGCCAGGGGTTGACCTGGAAGAGGATGTTCGCATCCTGAGTACATTAACAGGCGAATAGGCACGAAAGCAAGAACAGACGAAGAAGTAAAGAAGTGAGACGATCAAGGTCTCCGTATCACGGAGAAGCGAAGAAGGGCGCTTGGAGGATGCCTAGGCGACAAGAGCCGAAGAAGGGCGCGGTACACTGCGAAAAGCCTCGGTAAGCCGTGTGCAGGCGGAGAGCCGGGGGTACCCGAATGGGGAAACCTCCCTGGAGGGGTCCAGGGACCCAGCACTGAACACATAGGTGCTGAGGAGGGCACGCGGGGAACTGAAACATCTTAGTACCCGCAGGAAAAGAGAAGATTCCCTGAGTAGTGGCGAGCGAAAGGGGAGTAGCCCAAACCCGACCTGTGGAAGAGCCTGTCAGCGTTGCAGGTTGGGGGTAGGAGGAGCTGGGGGTGATGTGACAGCATCACACAGGAGTCAGAAAGGGAACGGCTAGTTGAACGACACTGGAAAGGTCGGCCAGAGACGGTGACAGCCCGGTAGGCGAAAGCGGTTTCCCTCCTGCCAGGATCCTGAGTACCACGGGGCACGAGGAACCCAGTGGGAAGCAGGGCCGACCACGGCCCAAGGCTAAATACTCTTGACGACCGATAGTGAACCAGTACCGTGAGGGAAAGGTGAAAAGAACCCCGGTGAGGGGAGTGAAAGAGAATCTGAAACCAAGCGTCTACAAGCGGTCAGAGCACAATCCGCTCAATGGCGGAAGTGCGATGGCGTGCCTTTTGGAGAATGAACCAGCGAGTTACTCTTGGTTGCGAGGTTAAGGCAGAGATAGCCGGAGCCGCAGGGAAACCGAGTCTGAAGAGGGCGTAGGGCGCAGGGATGCGCTCGTAGTAGCCAGGAGTAGACACGAAACCAGGTGAGCTACCCATGTCCAGGCTGAAGCGGGGCTAAACCCTCGTGGAGGGCCGAACCTTTCTCTATTGCAAAAGGGTGGGATGAGATGTGGGTAGGGGTGATATGCCAAACGAACCTGGAGATAGCTTGTTCTCCCCGAAATAGCTTTAGGGCTAGCCTCGCGGGATGAAAGGTGGAGGTAGAGCACTGGATGGGCTAGGGGGCGCAAGCCTACCGAACCCAACCAAACTCCGAATGCCAACTTTAGGGAACGCGGGAGTCGGACGGCGAATGATGAGATCCGTCGTCGAGAGGGAAAGAGCCCAGACCGTCGGCTAAGGTCCCGAAGTCTCAGCTAAGTGGGAAACGCTGTGGGATCGCCCAGACAGCCAGGAGGTTGGCTTAGAAGCAGCCACCCTTTAAAGAGTGCGTAATAGCTCACTGGTCGAGGGGTCCTGCGCGGAAAATGTAACGGGGCTAAAGCTGAGCACCGAAGCCGCGGGGGTGCATCGTAGATGCGCCTGGTAGGGGAGCGTTGTGTACGCGAAGAAGCTGTACCGGAAGGAGCAGTGGAGTGTACAGAAGTGAGAATGCTGGTATGAGTAGCGAACAATATGTGAGAACCATATTCACCGCAAGCCCAAGGATTCCGACGGAAGGTCAGTCCGCGTCGGGTTAGTCGGGCCTAAGCCGAGGCCGGCAGGCGTAGGCGATGGACATCCGGTTAATATTCCGGAACCACGGCGTCAGAGTGAAGGGGTGACACAACGCGGGAAGTCAACCTGGCGGATGGCAGGGCCAGGCCAAACGTGTAGGCCGGAGAAGGGGGTAGGGAAAGCCGCTCCTGGAGGTCGAGGCGTGAAGGGGAGCCGCAAGGCGGAAGTGGCTGTACCGGGTTGTCAAGAAAAGCCTCTAAGCGATGAAGACGACGTGCCCGTACCGCAAACCGACACAGGTGGGTGGGTAGAGTATACCAAGGTGAACGAGGGAACCTTCGTCAAGGAATTAGGCAAGTTAACCCCGTAACTTCGGGAGAAGGGGTGCCCCCTGGTGTGAAGGATGGACATTTGGAGCATTGGGGGGTCGCAGTGAAAGGGCTCTAGCGACTGGTTACCAAAACCACAGGTCTCTGCGAACGCGCAAGCGGCAGTATAGGGGCTGACACCTGCCCAGTGCCGGAAGGTTAAGGGGAGAGGTCAGGACGCAGGAGACTGCGTTCAAAGCTTTGAACCGAAGCCCCGGTGAACGGCGGCCGTAACTATAACGGTCCTAAGGTAGCGAAATTCCTTGTCGGGTAAGTTCCGACCCGCACGAATGGTGTAACGACTAGAGCACTGTCTCGACGAAGGACTCGGCGAAATTGAAGACGCGGTAAAGATACCGTGTACCCGCAGCAGGACAAAAAGACCCCGTGGAGCTTTACTGCAACTTGGCACTGCGTTAGGGTGTAGTTTGTGTAGGATAGGTGGGAGGCGCAGAAGCCGGGACGCCAGTCTCGGTGGAGCCGTTGGTGAAATACCACCCTGACTAGACTTTGACGCTAACGCTCCGCCGTGAACCGGCGAGTGGACCGTGCCAGGCGGGCAGTTTGACTGGGGTGGTCGCCTCCCAAAAGGTAACGGAGGCGCCCAAAGGTTCCCTCAGGTGGAATGGAAACCCACCGGAGAGTGCAAAGGCAGAAGGGAGCTTGACTGTAAGGCTGGCAAGCCGCACAGAGACGCAAGTCGGGCTTAGTCATCCCACGGTACCGAGTGGAAGGGCCGTGGCTATCGGATAAAAGCTACCCCGGGGATAACAGGGTGGTAGGGCCCAAGAGTTCACATCGACGGCCCTGGTCGCCACCTCGATGTCGGCTCAGCACATCCTGGGGCTGGACAAGGTCCCAAGGGTTGGACTGTTCGTCCATTAAAGTGTTACGCGAGCTGGGTTCAGACCGTCGTGAGACAGGTCGGTCTCTATCCGCTGTGGGCGAAGGGGACTTGAGGGGAGTTGCCCTCAGTACGAGAGGACCAGGGTGAACGGACCGCTGGTGTGTCAGTTGTCTCGCCAGAGGCAGCGCTGAGTAGCCAGGTCCGGCAGGGATAACCGCTGAAAGCATCTAAGTGGGAAACCCGCCCCAAGATGAGGTCCCCCATCCCTGAAAGGGAGTAAGGCCGCTGGAAGACGACCAGTTAGATAGGCGGGAGGTGTAAGCGCCGCAAGGTGTGCAGCCAACCCGTACTAAAGGCCGAGGGCTTCTGCTGTGGTACGGAGACCTGGGTGGTCTGACGGAAGACGAGAAGCGTCTTAGACTTGTGAAGTGCCTGAAGTGTGAACGACAGTTCCTTGGTGATTTGAGCGGCGAGGGTACACCCGGTCCCATCCCGAACCCGGCAGTTAAGCTCGCCAGCGCCGATGGTACTGCCCTGGTAGCGGGGTGGGAGAGTAGGTCATTGCCAAGGAACTGTTTGTCGTTTATAAAGCGCTTCCTTGACGGAAACGTGAGACGTGCTACACTGTTTCTCAATACTTTGCCGGATGAAGGTCGTGGGATCGAAAGTGCGCAGTAGAATTTGGCCGATGTTTGTGCTCCTGCTTTTGGGGCTTCTGGTAGGTTGTCAAGGTATTGAAGTGGAGGGGGCGGGTCAGACGCCGGCTGCTGCGTCGCCTTTAGCCGGGCTGACGCCAGTTCTCCCTTCACCGGAGATGGCGGTTACCGCTACCATCACCGTCCCCCCTACGCTGTTGCCGACGCCTGAGCCGACAGCATTGCCATCCCCTACCCCCACACCTTTCCTTTGTCCTTACCTTCGTGGCCGGACCGAATCTGCATCCTTAGTCAGCAGTACGATGCGTGAGGAAGTGCGCTTTTTGGTGCATCTCCCCCCGTGCTACGATGACTATCCAGACCGGGCCTTTCCCGTCTTGTATATGCTTCATGGCTGGCCCCTCGATGAGCGCCATTGGATTACGTTGGGCATTGATGCGTTGGTGGATGATTGGGTTAGCCGCGGCATAATTGGGCCTTTTATCGTGGTGCTGCCCGGTGTAAGTTCCGATGGCCTGTACGTCAACTCAAGCGGTGGTTCCTGGTCATTCGAGGGCATGTTTGTGGATGAGTTGCTTCCACTCATTGAGCAGACTTACCGCACATGGCGCGATCCAGGCGCGCGGGCGATTGGCGGCATTTCTCGCGGCGGCGTGTGGTCCATTGAGATTGCCATGCGTCACCAAGACCTCTTTAGCATCGTGGGCGGTCACAGCCCGGCGTTGGCCTTGAATCGCCCTATGCCGCAGTATGACCCCTTCCTGCTGGCTAAACAAGGCGTCACAGGCCTGCGCTTCTATCTGGATGCCGGGAATCTGGACTGGGCCAGGGCCACCACCTTGCAGTTTTACGATGTGTTGGTGGAGCATGGAGCGGACGTGACCTATCAGGTGCATGAAGGTGGTCACGTCGACGCCCTGTGGCGGGGTGGTTTGGCGGATTATATTGAGTTTTATACCTTGACATGGCCCCGCTCTTTTGATACTTTGCCACTTTGGGAACCCGCACCCGTGGTGACTGAGCCGTAAGGTCAACACTAGAATGAACACAAAAGGGAGAGCGTAACAGCTCTCCCTTTTCTATGTGTGTGTACGGGGCGCTTAATTCTGCTCCCAGAGACGCAGCAGCGCCGCGATGTCGTAGGTGGGGACTTTATCCCTTTGTGCGACCAGATCGTTCATGGCCTGCATCGCGCTGGCGATGTTGGCGTGGCACTTCTCGGCGTCTATGGTGATGAGCGCCTGCCACAGCAGCGAGAGCACAGCCATCAACGTATCGAAGGAGGGATACCCGGCGGGGGTTTTGGAGGGCGCCACCAGGTTGATGTCGGCTTGCCGCGCCGGCAGCAGGGTGGGACTGGTGGTGATCGACATGGTGCGCACGCCGCGTTCCCTGGCGGCGTTGAGCAGATGTCCGACTTCGGTGCCGGGACCTAACCCCAGCGAGAGGGCAATCAACAAATCTTCCGGCTCGATGGTGTGCAGCAAAATCGCGGCTTGGGCATAATCGGCGCAGATGGGATAGGTTTCGATTCCCAGGAGGCTCAGATATGTGCTCCATAACACGGCGACGCCATACCCTTCCGTCGCGCTGGTGACGAAGACCCGCTGGGCGGCGTGGATGGTGTGGGCTGCCTGCGCGATCTGTTCGGCATCGGCTTTCAGATTCAATGTACGGTCGCTCAATTCATCGATCAGCGTTGTCACTTGAGCGGTCAGCCCATCAGTTTCAGCCGCGCCCTTTTGGTACCGTAGCGCCAATTGCTGATTGATGTAGCGCTTGATCTCACGCGAAAGTTCCCGATAGCCGGAATAGCCCAGTTCTTGTGAGAAGCGTACTACAGTGGCCGGATCAACCCCCACGCGGCGGGCCAGTTCCGTCGCTGTCAGGAAACCGACATCCAGGGTGTTTTCGAGAATAAAATCCGCGAGGATGCGGAAACGGGGCGAGAGTTCTTCGTAGCTGTTTTGGATTTTGTCACGAAACATTATAAGCCTCCTTTTTCCGTGTGCTTATATGAAACTTTGCAAAGTTTTGAACTATCTTCAATGATACCATTCCGAAAAATGCGTGTCAATACTATTTTCTTTTCGGTAATTGTTTTGTAACGTTTTGTTAATGGTGGGTCTCGCTGCATGAAATACTATAAAAAAAGCAGTCGAAAAATCTCGAAAGGGTTGCCTTTTGCCATATCCGGTGTATCATAGTCGGGTTATGAACAGAACTATACGCATTGCACCTTCCATACTTTCCGCCGATTTTGCCTGCCTGCGTGCGGCAATCGAGATGGCGGAGGAAGCCGGTGCGGACGTCATCCATGTGGATGTGATGGATGGGCGTTTTGTGCCGAATATGACGATTGGCCCGCCGGTGGTGGCCGCGTTGCGTAAGGTGACCAGGCTGCCGCTCGATGTGCATCTGATGATTGAAACGCCGGAACGTTACGTGGAAGCTTTTGTGCAGGCCGGTGCGGATATTCTGACGGTGCATCCAGAGGCGACGGCCCATTTACATCAAATTCTGCGGCAAATTCGTAGATTGGGGGTACAGGCCGGTGTGTCTTTGAACCCGGCCACGTCAGAATCGGTTTTGTCTTACGTTTTGGGTATGGTTGATCTCGTTTTGGTGATGACGGTGAACCCCGGCTTTGGTGGTCAGGATTTTCTGCCGGAGATGTTGCCCAAAATCGCTGCCGTGCGCCGTCTCCTTGATGCCGCCGGTAGTGCAGCGTGGTTATCGGTGGATGGGGGGATCAATGCGGAGACTGTGCCGCTGGTGGTGGCGCACGGCGCTAATCATCTGGTGGCAGGTTCGGCGATCTTTGCTGCGGCGGAAGGTGTTACGGCAGCTATTCACACCCTGCGTGAGAGTGCCAGCACTGTGTACATCTAGAACGCAACAGCCCCGTTTCCGGTTGGTCAACGGGGCTGTTACGTGGGATTCAGTACCGTGTATGTTACTTCTCGCCACGGGATAGCGTGCGCAAACAGCGGGTACAAATGTGCATGCGCCGCCATGCGCCGTCAACCAGTATCCGCTTGGACTGAATGTTAGGGCGGAATTGCCGGTTGGTCGCCCGGTTCGAGTGACTGACATTGTGCCCAAACATTGGGGCCTTACCGCAGATTTCACATTTTGCCATTTTTTCACCTCTTCTGTCTCGATGACGGCAGTCATCATACCACAAAGAGGAAAAGATGCAACTGGGAGGAGGATTTTATGAGTGAAAAGGTGCAACCTCGGGGGAGAATAGAAGTGTCCCCTGCCGCGATTGCGTCGGTTGTCAGCGAAGCGGTACAAACGTGCTATGGGGTTGTGGGCACGGTGCCGAAGAACTTCGCCACCGGTCTGGCCGATATTCTATCCGCCGACAGAAAGCGTGGCGTAGAAGTCCAGGTCCGGGATGGGCAGGTGACTGTCGACCTGTATGTGGTGGTAGAATATGGCACGCGGGTGTCGACCGTGGCCGAGAGCATCAAACACGTGGTCAAGTATCAGGTGGAAAAGATTCTCGAGCTACCGGTGGCCAAAGTGAACGTCCATATCCAGGCTTTGCGCGTCAGTAATATCGATTAGGGGGCTTAGGGTGGGTGAACGAGGGGGCAGTCAGAGCGTTTACAGCCTAGATGGGCATGATCTAAAATTGATGGTGGCGGCCGCGTTATCCTGGCTTCGACAACACCAGGCGGAGATCAATGCACTCAATGTTTTTCCGGTGCCGGATGGCGATACCGGGACAAACATGATGTTGACGATGACTTCCGCCTGGAACGAGGTGGCCGATGTGCAGGAAGAGAACGTCGGACGACTTGCCGGTAAGGTGGCCCATGGCGCATTGATGGGCGCGCGGGGCAACTCCGGGGTGATTCTTTCCCAGATTTTGCGCGGGTTTGCGCGCGGTCTGGATTCCAAAGGGCAGATGAGCGCCGCCGACCTGCTGGTCGCATTGAATGAAGCACGCGACACCGCCTACAAGGGTGTCGTCAAGCCGGTGGAAGGCACAATCCTGACCGTCATGCGTGAAGTGGCGGAGGAAGGCGCGCTGGTGGTGCAGGAGACCCAAGATTTGCAGCACATCTTTGAGCGGTTGGTTCAACGGGCGAAGTCCGCCGTCGCCCGTACCCCTCAATTGCTGCCGGTGTTGCGTCAGGCTGGCGTTGTTGATTCAGGCGGGCAAGGGTTGTTGATTGTCCTTGAAGGGATGTTGCGTTATATGAAAGGGTTATCGGTTGAAGAAATTGAACGTCCCGCCGTCGCGGCGGCGCTGACGCTGCCGGTCCACGAGACTCCCCATGCCCTGATGACCGAGGCGCTGCACTTTGATAGCAATTATCCTTATGATGTACAATTCATTGTTGCCGGCAGCAATCTGGATGTCGTCGGGATGCGCGCTATGATCGAAGCGATGGGAGACTCGGCCCTGGTGGTGGGTGATGCGCAGACCGTCAAAGTGCACGTGCATGTGCTCGATCCGGGCATCCCCATCAGCTACGGCGCGAAGTGTGGTTCGCTGCGCGATGTCGTCGTTGAGGATATGCAAGCGCAGTACGAAGCGTATGTCGCGGGGCGAGAAGCTGCTCAGCCGGTCGTTGCCGCCCAGACAAGTGTCCCGTTGCCGGTTGTGGAAGAACCGCCCAATATCGCTGTGGTGGCGGTCGCTGCCGGGGAGGGACTGAAAAAAGTATTTCGTAGCCTGGGCGCGACCGGCATTGTCGAGGGCGGGCAAACTATGAATCCCAGCACTGCGCAAATTCTGGCGGCGATTGATGCGTCATTATCCGATTCTGTCATCATTCTTCCCAATAACAAGAATATTCTGCTGGCGGCGCAGCAAGCTGCGGAGGTGAGCAACAAACATGTCGCTGTGGTGCCGACACGTTCCATTCCGCAGGGGGTCTCCGCGCTGCTGGCTCTTGATCAACAGGCGACCCTGGATGGCAACGTGGCGGCGATGTTGCGCGCGGCCAAAGAGGTGGTCACCGGCGAAGTGACGTGGGCAACCCGCGATGTGGCCCTCAACGGCATCGACGTGCGCGAGGGCGACGCCATTGGGCTGCTCGACGGTGAATTGGTCGTGGACGCGGAGTCTTTCGACGAAGCGGTGTATTGGCTGTTGGCCGAGGTCGAACTTGAGGATTGCGAGTTGGTGACATTGTACTACGGCGAGGGCGTGGATGCCGCCCAAGCCGAGAGCCTGGCCGCGCGATTGAATGAGACCTATCCCGAACTGGAATTCGAGGTCATCGAAGGTGGGCAACCCCATTATCCTTACATTATCTCTATCGAATGAGTGAACGCCGGCAAAGGTGTACAGAACTATCTGACTAACGATTATCAGACTATTTTTAGAGGAGCAAGGGTGTGAGTAACAATCATCACATTCAATTGATTACCGATGGGACGGCTTATCTCTCGGCGGCGCGTTTGCGCGAACTTGGCATTATTTCGTTGCCCATTGTCGCACAGGCCAATGGCCGTAACTTTATGTATGATCAGCAGACAGACGGCCACATCGATTTGTTGGCCGAACTGGAGCAATCGCGCAGCCCTGTGGAGATCATCGGCCCTTCCCCCGACGATTTCCGCGCCGTTTTCGAGCGCACGCTGTATCGCACCAACCGGATGTTGTTGATCCTCTCCTCCAGTCATCTCAGCCCTGTGATGCGCAATGCGCGTATCGCGGCCCGCGACTTTATGGGACGCTGCGACATTACCGTGCTGGATTCTCAGACGATGTCCGTTGGCCTGGGGTTGCTGGTGGAGAAGGCCGGGGAATTGCTCCAACAAGGCGACTTGCCATTGCCTGATGTGGTTAAACTGATTCGGGGGATGATTCCCCGCATCTATGTGGTGATGATCTCGCACACGCTGGACTACATCTACAACAGCGGCAAACTTAGCGCCATGCAGGCGATTCTCGGCGCGATGCTCAAAATTCATCCCTTCCTGGTGATCGAGGATGGTGACATCATCCCGCAGGAGAAAAGCCGCAAACCGGAGCGGGCGCTCGACAAGTTGGTGGAATTTGCCTCGGAGTTCTCGCGCATCAACCAGCTTGTCATCTTCCAGAGCGGCGCGCAGCCGACAGAGGAGGCGCTCCTGCTCAAAACCCGCCTCGAACAAATTATGCCCAACCGGGACTTCCCCATCATCACCTATGATCCGATCCTGGCTTCGCATATCGGCCCGGAAGGCGTCGGCATGGTCATCTACGAGGGGGTATGGCGTTAAGCGTGCATGGACGGTCATATTCGTATTGTCACAGATGGCGTGGCGGACATTCCGCCACATCTGATTGAGCAGTTCAAGATCAAGGTCGTCCCCATCTATCTGCTGATGGGGCAGACCAGTCACCTGGTCGGGATCTCTGCCGATTATGGATGGTTTTATCGTGAATTATTGACCTCGGATGTCATGCCGAAGACCGCCGCTCCGGCTCCGGCTGAGTTCTTGCAGGCTTTCCAGGACCTGGTGGCGGAAGGCGCGCGCGACATCATTGGCCTTTTTGCTTCGGCGAACGTGAGCAGTTTGTACAATCACGCGCTGCTGGCAGCCCGGCAGTTGTCGGGAGCGACCGTCCATGTTTTTGATACCGGGCAAGTGTCTATGGGGATTGGCTGGGTGGTGCTGATGGCGGCGGAGGCTATCGCGCGTGGCGCGTCCCTGGCCGAGGTCAAGGCGTTGATCCCGCACGCATGCGCGCGCGCCACCGTACTCGGCATGTTGGATTCGCCGGAGTACCTGCGCCGTAGTGGGCGTGTAAGTTGGGCCGCCGCCAAACTGGTATCCCTGTTGCAGATCAAGCCGATGATCGCGTTCGTGGCCGGCGAAGCGCATTTGATCGGACGGGTGCGTACCCACCAGCGTGCGTTGCAGCACATGGTCGATACGGTGAGGACGATGGCGCCGCTGCAAAAGCTGGCCGTGTTGCACGCCCATGCCGACCCCGCCGTCGTCACGCGGCTCAGCAAAGCCTTAGCGCCCTACGCGCCCGATCCTGCGCCGTTGGTCGTGGAAGTCGGCCCCATCTTCGGCGCGCACGTCGGGCCTGGCGCTGTCGGCGTGGCCCTGGTCCGCGCCGGCGATCTGTGATTCAACTAACGACTACTTGACTAACGACTACTTGACTAACGACTACCTGACTGTTTTCTAGGAGCATGAATGGTTAAACCATTGGAAATATTGGAAAAGATCCTCAATCTGGAGGAGAAAGATTACACCTACCAGGATAAGGCCGTTGCGGGTGGATTAGCGCGCTACGCCGACACCTGGGTCAAACAGGCCGTCGGCGCATTTGGCGAACCGGCTCGCCCGTGGGTGGAGGATATCGCCGCCCGCTTGCGAGCCTATAGCAGTCTTGCCATCGAAGCTCGCCGCGAGGCGATGCAGGCTTTGCGGGCCGCTTTGCACACGCCGCCAACAGCCGCAAGCGCGCCGCAGGAAACACCCGCGGCAGCAGAACCACAGGCAGTCCTGCCGCCGGAACAGCCCGCTTCTCACCGCCAGCCGCGCAGCGTCCCCGGACGGGGCCTCGAAGCCTCGGTGGAGATGCTGGCCGGCATCGGAAAGAAGCGCGGGGAATTGTTGGGGCGGCTCGGCGTCAAAACCGTGCGCGACCTGCTCTATTTCTACCCGCGTCGCTATGAAGACTACTCCACCCTGAAGACGATCAATCGTCTGGTCTATGGCGAACGGGTGAGCGTCCTGGCGACGGTGTGGGACGCCGGTTTGCGCAAGACCCAGGGTGGCAAATCCCTGTTCCGCGCTGTGCTTTCCGACAACACCGGCACTATGGAAGTCACCTGGTTCAACCAGAGCCATCTCGAAAGCCGTATCCGCGCCGGGATGCAAATCCTGGTCAGTGGCAAGGTGGACGAATATTTAGGTCGCCTGACCATGAATTCCCCCGAGTGGGAACCGGTGGGGCGCAAAGATTTGACGAATGTGCGCATCCAGCCTGTATACCCACTGACGGAGGGTTTGCAGCAGCGTTGGATGCGCATGACGCTGGAACGCACCCTGTCGGCGTGGGCCAGGCGCGTCCCCGATGCCCTGCCCGACGCCTTGCGGAAAGAGCACAACCTGCTCCCCCTGGACCGCGCCTTGTGGGGTATCCACCTGCCCGACAACCAGGAACACCTCAACGCTGCACGGCGTCGCCTGGCTTTTGAGGAGGCTCTCTACCTTCAATTGGGTTTGCTGCGCCAGAAACTGGCCTGGAAGTCGCAGCCGGGGCGCACGATCCGGATTGATTCAGCGTATCTGGAGGCGTTGCAGGCCAGTTTGCCTTATGCGCTCACCTCCGCGCAGCAGCGCTCTCTCGCGGAGATTCTGCGCGACTTTGCTGCGGGCCAGCCGATGAACCGTCTCTTGCAAGGGGACGTTGGCGCGGGCAAGACGGTGGTCGCCGGGCTGGCGATGGCGGTGACGGCGGCGAATGGCGCTCAGGCCGCGTTGATGGCCCCTACCGAAATCCTCGCCGAGCAGCACTACAAGAGCCTGGCGAAACTGTTCGCAGTGTTCCCGGAACCGCGCCCGACCTTCGGCTTGCTCACCGGTAGTACCAGCGGTGAGGACCGCGCAGCGATCTACGCCGGCCTCGAAGACGGTTCTTTGCAGGTCGTGGTGGGCACGCATGCCCTGATCCAGGAGGCGGTGTCATTCAAAGACCTTGCGTTCGTCGTGGTGGATGAACAGCATCGCTTTGGCGTCGAGCAACGCGGCGCGCTACGGCAAAAGGGCTACCATCCCCACTTGTTGATGATGACGGCGACGCCCATCCCACGCTCGTTGGAATTGACCGTGTGGGGGCATCTTGATGTCTCTGTGTTGGACGAGATGCCGCCGGGCCGCCAGCCTGTTGAGACGCGCGTGCTAAACCCACGGGAGCGCGAGCGCGCCTATGCCTTCATCCGCGCCCAGGTAAAGCAGGGACGGCAGGCCTTCATCATTTATCCCCTGGTCGAAGCCTCGGAGAAGATCGATGCCAAAGCTGCGGTCGCCGAATACGATCGCTTGCGGAAGGAAGTGCTGCCTGATTTGCGGCTCGGCCTGTTGCACGGGCGGCTGCGTCCTGCCGACAAAGAGACCGTGATGGGGAAGTTCGCGCGTGGCGAGCTTGATGTGCTGATCGCCACTTCGGTCGTTGAGGTGGGCATCGATGTGCCGAACGCTACGGTGATGCTCATCGATGGCGCCGATCGTTTTGGCCTGGCGCAACTGCACCAGTTCCGCGGGCGTGTGGGACGTGGCGCGCATCAATCCTATTGTCTGTTGTTGGCCGACAGCGCCTCGGAAGAAGCCAACGAACGTCTCCAAGCGGTCGCCGCGACCACCGATGGCTTTGCATTGGCGCAGAAAGACCTGGAGATGCGCGGCCCTGGCGAATTCCTGGGCACCCAGCAAAGCGGCTTCCCCGAACTGCCGATGCTGGCACTGGCCGATACCCGCTTGCTGCATGAGGTGCGCATGGTCGCCGAGAGCCTGTTGCAAGCTGACCCTGATCTAAGTCAGCCGGAAAACCAACCCCTGGCGGCGCGGGTGGCCGAGTTCTGGCGCGGTGGAGGAGATTTAAGTTGACGCAAAGAATCGCTGTTTACCCTGGCTCGTTCGATCCGGTCCACTTTGGGCATATGGATATTGCCCAGCGGGCAGCTAAAATCTTCGATCAACTGATCGTCGCCGTGTACGAAAATCCGAAGAAGCCGTTATGTTTTTCTGCCATGGAGCGGGTGGAGATGCTCAAGACGGCCCTGGCGCACCTGGAGAATGTTACCGTGCGTGCGTATACCGGGTTGACGGTGAACCTGGCTCGCTCGGTGGGCGCCCAGGTGTTGGTGCGTGGCCTGCGGGTCATCTCCGATTTCGAGATGGAGTACCAGATGGCGTTGACCAATCAACAACTCTGGGCCGAGATTGACACGATTTGCCTGATGACCCGCTACGAGTACGCTTTTCTCAGCGCCAGCCTGGTGAAAGAAGTGTTTATGGCCGGTGGTGACATCTCACAGATGGTACCCCCTGTTGTGCGGGCCATGCTATTGCGCAAGTATGAACAGCGTCACACCGCCGGGCATGAGGTTTCCCAGCTCTCGTTGTAACACGCGTTAAGGCACTCAGGAGGTCTCGATGGACGTCGAATTTCTGATCGAACGACTGGAACGCTATATCCTGGAAGAGTCCCCCAAGCTGTTTGGGGTGCGCGCGGTCAATGAGGATGAAGTCCGCACCCATCTGGCGCAGTTACGAGCGGCTATACCGGATGAGGTCCCGCAGGCCCGCGAAATCGTGGCCCAGCGGGATGCTTTGCTCAACGCGGCGCACCAGGAGGCGCAGCAGATTCTGGCCGCGGCGCGGACGAAGGCCGAGCAGATGGTATCGGAACACCGTCTGGTGCAGGAAGCGCGCCAGCAAGCCGAAGTCATCACCAAGCGGGCCAAACGCGACGCCGTCGTGTTGCGCTCCGATGCCGACGAATACGTGTTCAACGCGCTGAGCCAGTTGCAGGCCGAGTTGAATCGCCTCCTGCACATCGTCGACAATGGACTGCAAAAGCTCGAAGCCGACCGCGAGCAAACCTTGCAGGTCAAAGAGGAGGATGCATGATCAGCGCATCGACTACAAAAGTCTCAGCATGCACCAGGCGTCTCGTGAGACTTTTGTAGTCTGTAATGCCAAAATCCAGTTTGACATGCGCCCTCTTTTTTGTATAATAGGCGTTACTGTGTCCGCCCTTATGAGGGGCGATCTTATAATGAGAAAAGGGAGTTAGAAAATGCCAGCAGTACCGAAGAGACGTACCCCGCGCGGCCGTCGTGATCGCCGGCGCGCCAATAGCTATCGTTCGCCGCTTTTGCCAACCCTGGTGACCTGCCAGTGTGGTGAGCTGGTGCGGCCTTATCAAGTGTGCCCGCACTGCGGTGCTTACCGTGGCAAAAAGGTCATGCAGGTTAAGGAGGAGTAACCTGAGCGCCGCCGGCCCTGGAGCATTGGGATGAGTGCCGCCTTCCTTTTCCCTGGACAGGGTTCGCAATATGTAGGCATGGGTTTAGCCTGGTACCGGGCCTCGTCAGAGGCCCGGCTATTTTGTGATAAGGCGGATGCGTTATTGGGCTACGCGCTGACCGAACTGTGTTTTGCCGGGCCAGAAGCCCGGTTGAACCAGACCGAGTACACACAGCCCGCCCTGTTCGTGATGGCCCTGGCGATGTGGCAGGCGGCCAAAACGCTGTTGCCATCACCGGTTTTTGTAGCCGGGCACAGCCTGGGGGAATTCAGCGCATTGGTGGCTGCCGGAGCGTTGGATTTCGAGGCCGGTCTGCATCTGGTTGCCGAACGTGGGCGGCTGATGGCACACGCCGGTGAGAACACACCGGGCGGCATGGCCGTGCTCCTCGGCGCGACGTTGGCGGCAGCAGAATCGCTCTGCAACGCAGCGGTGGCGGCATCAGGACAGCCGTTGGTGGTCGCCAACGATAACTGTCCGGGTCAGGTGGTCATCTCTGGGGCGCTCGCGGCGCTGGAGGCGGCAGCCTCCCTGGCGGCGGAGCATGGCGTGCGGCGGATGCAGCGGTTAGCGGTCAGCGTTGCGCCTCACAGCAGCTTGATGCGCGAAGCGCAGGCAGCGTTTGCCGAACTGTTAACCACGGTGCCGTTGCGGGCGCCGGAGGTACCGGTGGTGTTGAACGCGACGGCGGCACCGGTCTTTGCGCCAGAGGATATCCGCCAGGCGCTATTGCATCAACTCACATCACCGGTGCGCTGGCGCGAGAGTTTGTTGTGGATGGCGGCGCAAGGGGTGGCGCATTTCATCGAAGTCGGGCCGAAAGACGTGCTCACCGGCCTGGTGCGGCGGACGTTGCCGGATGCGCGCGCCGAGGCAGTGGAAGCGTTAGCCCCATGCGTCACACTTGGCGACGCAGGATAGGAGGCCGGGGTGATGTGGACTTTGGAAGGCAAAGTGGCGCTTGTGACCGGCGCTTCGCGCGGGATTGGTCGCGCGATTGCGGTAGAGCTGGCGCGGCAAGGGGCGGATGTCGCCGTCAACTATGCGCGCAACGCTGAGGCGGCGACACAGGTTGTGGCCGAAATCGAGGCGTTGGGGCGGCGGGCCGTGGCCCTGCTTGCCGATGTGGGTGATTTTGCCCAGGCAGCGGCGCTGGTCGAAGCTACGGTGAGGGCGTTGGGCCGGCTCGATATTCTGGTCAACAACGCCGGCATCGTGCGGGATGCGCTGTTGCTGCGGATGGAAGAGACGGACTGGGACGAGGTGTTGCGCGTTAACCTCAAGGGAGCGTTCAACGTGGGTAAAGCGGCAGCGCGTTTGATGGCGCGGCAGCGCGCCGGGCGCATCATCAACGTCAGCTCGATTTCCGGCCTGATGGGGCAGGTGGGACAGGCTAACTACTCGGCGGCGAAAGCCGGCTTGATTGGCTTGACCAAGAGCATGGCGCGCGAGCTGGCCGGTCGGGGGATCACGGTCAACGTGGTTGCGCCGGGATTTGTCACGACTGACATGACCGCTGCCTTGCCTGAAGACCTGACCGAGAAGATGCGGACACTGATCCCGTTGGGGCGGTTTGGGGCTGTCGAAGACGTCGCGGGGGTCGTGGCGTTTTTGGCCTCGGATGCGGCGGCTTACATCACCGGTGCGGTGCTGCCGGTCGATGGCGGATTGAGTATGTAGGAGGTTGGCATGGAAACAGGAACCATTCCCGGTATGGTGACGGTAGAAACCGAAGTGCTCGAAACGATTGCGCGGTTCTCGGCGCTGAGCGTGCCCGGCGTGGTGCGCCTCGTCGAGAAAGACGTAGATCGCCTTTTGGGACTCCAGGGCAAGTCGGTGGTCGTGCACGTCGATGCTGGTAAGGTCACGGTGGACCTGTCTATTGTCGCCGGCCCCGACATCAGCCTGCTGCGCCTGGGCCGCGCTGTGCAATACGAGGTCACGCGCGCGATTCAGAACATGATTGGCATGCCTGTCGATGCCGTCAACGTTCACATTGAGGACGTGGTTTATCCGCAGTCGGAGAAACAGCTTGAGGAACTTGAGCACTGAGGTGGATTTTCGCCTCTGCCTGAATTTTCGTACATTGAGAGGTTGAAGGTATGAAGGGTGAGCGTCGCCTGGCCCGCCAGTTAGCGCTCCAGGTTCTTTACGAGGTTGATCTTGTGTCGCATCCGATCGGCGAGGTGTTGACTCAGCGTTTTGCCGATACCGAGGCCCTGCCGCGCGTCGAGGCCTATACCCGGCGTTTGGTTGTCGGCGTGGCAGGTTGCCGTGAGTTGCTGGATCAGTACATCCAGGCCCATGCGCCGGAGTGGCCGCTTGATCAGGTGGCGATTATCGATCGCAATTTGCTGCGCATAGCACTCTACGAATTCACCCTCGGTGAGGTGCCCGTCAAGGTGGCGATCAACGAGGCGGTGGAGCTGGCTAAGCGGTATGGTTCCGATAGCGCGCCGCGCTTTGTCAATGGCGTGCTGGGGGCGCTGGTGCCGATGCAGACCGAAATTGCGGCGGCGCTCAGGGCGGCCGTCAAGGCGTCCTCTTGAGCCAGGTATACGTTTTTGGCGTCTGCAGGGGCGCAATTCCGATGTGAGGAATTGCGCCCCTTTTTTCTCGAATTTCACTTGTTGTCCGGGATGGGGTGCGGTAGATTTAGAGGATGCAGTTAAGTTCGCTACGTCATTTTTGAAAGGAGTTTTTGGGTATGGAGACGATTCGAGTGGTGATTATGGGCGCTGCCGGACGTGACTTTCACAATTTCAACACCTATTTCCGCGATAACGCTAAGTACACGGTGGTGGCTTTCACCGCGACGCAGATCCCGAATATCGAGGGCCGTCGGTATCCTGCCGAACTGGCCGGGAGTTTGTATCCTGAGGGCATTCCGATCTATCCTGAGGCCGATCTGGCGATGCTCATTCACGAACATCATGTTGACCAGGCCGTCTTTGCATATTCCGATGTGCCACACGAATACGTGATGCACAAAGCCTCGCTGGTCAACGCGCTGGGGGCCGATTTTGTGCTGTTGGGTGGCAACAACACAATGCTGCGGAGTTCCAAACCGGTAGTCGCCGTCTGCGCTGTGCGCACCGGTTCCGGCAAGTCGCAGACGACGCGCCACGTGTGTGATGTGTTGCAGCGGATGGGGAAAAAGGTCGTCGCCGTGCGTCACCCGATGCCCTATGGGGATTTGGTGAAGCAGGCGGTGCAGCGTTTCGCCACCTACGCCGACCTGGACGCTCACGACTGCACAATCGAGGAGCGCGAAGAGTACGAGCCGCACATCGACCGCGGCGTGATCGTGTATGCCGGTGTAGATTACGGGGCTATTTTGCGCGAGGCGGAAAAAGAGGCCGATGTGGTTGTGTGGGATGGCGGCAACAACGACATCCCTTTCTTCAAGCCCGATTTGTGGATCACGGTGGCCGATCCGCACCGGCCGGGGCACGAGACGGCTTACTACCCCGGCGAAACCAACCTGCGGGCCGCCGATGTGATTGTGCTGAATAAGATTGACACGGCGGACTATGCGAATGTCCGCTATGTGCGGCAGCAGGCGAGCGCGATCAACCCCGGCGCGGTCATTGTGGAAGCTGCCTCACCGCTGTTTGTCGAAAATCCGGAGGCGATCCACGGCAAACGAGTGTTAGTGGTAGAAGACGGTCCCACGCTGACGCACGGCGAGATGGCTTATGGTGCGGGGTATGTGGCCGCGCAACGGTTCGGCGCGGCGGAGATCATCGATCCTCGCCCCTACGCCGTTGACTCGATCCGGGCCACATATCAAAAATACCCGAACACCGGCGCAATCTTGCCGGCGATGGGCTATGGGCACGAGCAGATGCGCGATCTGGAGGTGACAATCAACAACACGCCGTGCGATCTGGTTGTCGTTGGCACGCCGATCGACCTGACGCGCTTGCTCAAGATCAACCATCCGATGGAGCGCGTGCGCTACGAGCTACAGGTGATTGGCCGCCCGACGCTGGAGGAGATTCTCCGCACGCGGCTCGGCTGAAGTTGCGCCAGAGTCTCAGTAGATCCAAAAAATGCTTCACGGGGATCGTCAGATCCTGCTGCTCCACGGGGATCGTCAGGTCCCGCAGCTCCACGGGGATCGTCAGATCCCCGTTCTGGCCTGGACCTGGCGATCCAGACCAGGCAAAATTAGATTCACTGAGTCTACTCTGTTCCCCAACGTTGGTTGAAAGCGCGTGGGCCACTGACCCACGCGCTATGCTTGCTGTAGAACCGCCAGCGCACCTCCAGCGCCGCCTGATCACCCCGCACACCGATGCGAGGGCTGCGTGCAATCTGCGTCTCGGGCACGGTGGCGGCGTCTTCAATCCACAGGAGCGCATCCGGCGCGCAGAGATCGCAGGCGTTGAGGCTGCGGTCGATGTTCAGGGCGGCGCAGAGCCGGCCGGGACCGCAGGTCAGATTGGGTGTTGGGTAGTGCAGTCCACGGCGGCGCTGAATGATTTCCAGACCTTCCAGCGGTTCCACCGCGCGGATGAGGACCGCCGCCGGAACCCCCGCACGCTCGGTGACGACGTTGAGACAGTGGTGCATGCCGTAGATCAGGTAGACGTAGGTGTAGCCCGGCGGGCCGTACATCGGGGCGTTTCGCGCCGTGGGGCCGGGGCTGGCGTGGCTGGCGCGGTCATCCTCGCCGATGTAGGCTTCGACTTCGGTGATGCGCCCGGCCAGACGCACGCCGTCGCTCAGGCGCACCAGCCGCTTGCCGAGCAAGTCACGGGCGACATCAAGCGTATCGCGGGCGTAGAATTCACGGGGCAATCTGGCAGCCAAGTTGACATTGTCTCCTTCTGCGGTATTCTGATTGTAACATAACTCGATTGCAGGACAAGCATAGCAGAAAGTGTGAAGCATAGTCTCAGTACTGTTCACAAGGAGGCCGACAGATGAGCAATGATATGCCTGATTGGTTGGCGGGGTTGGTATCCGCGCCGGAGAATGAAGACGAAGATCAACTCTTGACCGCTGCCGTAACGCAGCCCCAGGCACGATCAGTGCAGCCTCAAATCGCTGCCCCGCAGCCCCAGGCGTCAGCGGGTGTGTTCGAAGCGGAAGAGCTTATGGCTGACCTGCGTAGTCAGGTCGCTGCGCAGGAACCTGCAGCGTCGACAGCGACCAGACGCCGACGCTCGCGTTATGCGTTTGGAATGTTACCCCAGCAGATTTTCTTCCTCTCCGTGCTGATGTTTTTGGACGTAGCTGTGATTGGACTGTTGTTTCTGGTGATGTTAGGGCGGATCGTTCTGCCTTTCTAATCCTGTGATCGTAAAAAGAACGCGAGGCACCCGGCCTCGCGTTCTTTTGTGTATCCAGACGTTGTTATCGCGCCAACAAAAGTTGCGCAATCCGCTTTACCCCCAGAACCAGCGGCGTTTTAGGCTGCACGGCGGCTAACGGCAAGCCTTTGGCCGCCACGGTGACTTGCGCCGGGTCGTAGGCGATATCGACCGCCAACGGGACGCGCAACGCTTTCTGGAGAGCATCCGCCGGCGGGCGTGGCCCCGGCGCGACAGCGTTGCGGATGACCAGCAGGCGATCTTTCCATTCCTGGAGAGCCTGCAAGGTGGCCCGAGTCACTTGCACTGCCAGCGCATCGTCGCCGCTAACGAGGAGGATGCGATGTGCCCGGGCCAGCACGGCTTGAGCCGTTGCGTCGAGCAGCGGCGGCATATCGACGACGACGAGACGGGCCATCCCTGTGAGCTGTGTGAGGATGGTTGCTACTGTGTCCACATTCGGCCAGCTATATTGTCCCGGCAGCGGCGGCGCTAAGAGCGCCTGTAGACCGGTAGGATGCTTTTGCACCAGGGAGGCAATGGGCAGGTTGCGGTTTTCCAGATAATGCCCCCAGTGTTTCTCCGTGCGCATCCCCAGGAAGAACGCGCACTGCCCGATAGCCGGCGCCAGGTCGAGTAACACGGTCGGCGCAACTTGCTGCAGGATGTTTGCCAGATTGATGGCCAGGGTGGTCGTGCCCACACCCCCTTTTACACTCATCACCGGCACGATCATCATGTTGGTTGCCTGGGCCCTGGCCTTGTCCCGGTTGAGGAGGTCATCGATGCGTTTGAGCAACTCTTCAACGTTGGCGGGTTTGGTCATGTGCTCGTCTGCGCCGGCCGCCATAGCCGCATCGCGATCGACGCTCTGCCCACGCGCGGTGAGGATGATGATCCCTATGCGTTCGGTGCGCGGGTCGGCGCGGAGGCGTTTGACTACATCGTAGCCGCTCATCCCCGGCATCATCACATCGACCAGAGCGACGTCGGGGAGTTCCTTGAACGCTGCTTCGAGACCCTCTTGTCCATTGGTACAGGCGATGACTTCGTGTTTCCCTTGCCTCTCCAGGATCATCTTGAGCATACTGAGCATATCGTAGTTGTCGTCAATGATCAGGATTCGGGCCATGATGTGCCTCCTCGTGATTAGCTGGTGATTTCGCCGAAGAAACTGATGTGCGCGCGATTGATCAACGCAACGCCGCCCTGGTAGCTGATGTCGGGATTGAAGGTGGAGTGCGCAGTGACATCGAGCAGGGTGATGAAAATGCCGGCATCTGAGCTAAGATAAATCCGCGGATTGAAATTCCGGTTGGTCAAATACAACTGTCCGGTGATTTCAAAAAACGGGACGGTGAGACAGATCGATAACTGATATGTGCCCATGCCATACGTTTGATCGCGGCGCAACCCATCTTTCTTGTCGAGCGTCAGCACGAAATCCAGGTTGGATTTATCGAAGAGGGTGAGAGCGTAGTAGGCGCTGATTTTGGCAGGGTCCATAATCGGCGAGAGATAAGCTTCTTCCAATTGCAGGTAATTGGTCGTCGGGTCATAGATTTCGTCGGCCAGGGGGCGTCTGGTGACAACGTAAGTTCCCGACATCCGATACCCTTGTGAGAAAAACTCGGCAATCACTTTATTTGTTCTTTGCATGTTTTTCCCCCTTTTGTGCTAAGTTTGCTGGCAGTTCACGGCGCAGCGACGTTCCAGACAAAGGTGCGCCGTCTCCCGGTCAGGCTGATGACTTTGTACGTCGGGTCGCTGCCGCTGGTCACCTGGCGGACCACACTGACGCGCCACGCGCAGGTGCGATCCGCGATGCTTTCCGGCGGATAGAGGTCCGCCGGCACTCGCCAGGCGGTCGCCCGTTGGTATACGTTGACTGTGGTCTTCCCTTCCGCTGTTGGCACAATGAATTCAAGTTTGTAGAATTCCTTATCGGACAGAATACCGATAGACGCCCACTGCAGGACAATGGTTGCCTCAGGCCCGCTGAACGTCGCTGCATCCGGCGGATAGAGCATCTCTGGGGCGGCGTAGTTCAACACGGGGGTGGGCGTGCCACCGACGATGGCCGCGGTTTCGGGCTGTGGCGTTGGCGTGTATTGCGGAATCACGAGCACTTGCTCAGGCCGAATCGTTACCGTATTTTCCGGCAAGTTGCTCGCCAGCAGGATGTCGTTGACGGTCACGCCGTAGTTTTGCGCGATGGTCGAAAGCGTTTCCCCGGAACGCACGGTGTGCAGCAGATAGGGCGCGTATGTCGCGGTCGGTTGACCGGGATCGAGGGTGGGGGTGGGGCCGGGTGTAGGCGTGGGCGGCGGAATGCGCAGGGTGTCTCCCGCGCCGATGTTGTCGGATTCCAGGTTGTTGAAAGCTTTTAGCTCTTCTACGGTAACGTTGAACGCTATGGCTATGTCGCTCAACGTGTCCCCTGGCTGCACGGTGTAGGTTTGTGGCGGTAGCGGCGTAGGGGTAGGCAATGGAGTGGGGGTGAGAGTGGGCGTCGCTGTCCGCGTCGGTGTGGGTGTGAAGGTGGGCACGCTGGTCTGGGTGGGGGTAAAGGTGGGCAGTTCCGCCGGCGCGATGAGATTATCTTGCGTCAGCCGCAGCCCTAACATCACCGACCCTCCCAGGATAATCACGGCTACGACCGCCATGATGACGATTTGGACCATTTTCATCCGCTGGGAGGCAGCGCCCGGCGGCGGCGCTTCGGCTTCGGTTTCTTCCGCCAGGATCGCGCCGCACATCAGGCAGACTTTGGCTTCCTCGGCGACCCGCGCGCCACATACCGGACAGTGGCGCGCCGGACGCTTCGGCAAAGTTTCGAGTATGTCTTCGCTTTCCATAATCTTGAATTTTATCATAACACCGATAGCTGAAAGAGCAAGATATACTACCTATGCAGTGAATTTTCCATTTCACCACGGAGACACAGAGGGCACGGAGGATTTTTACACGGTTTTCTCTGGTTCTCCGTGCCTCTGTGGTGAATTTTCAGCGTGCGTTTGGTATAAATGCTACGAAGAACTCAACCGCATAAGGGTGATTGCCGACCTCGTCTGCACGAGGCCGCCGTTGCTCTTGCACAGCGTTGCTCTGCCCGCGCTACATACTGAAGCTTCTCGCCAACACTGGGGATAGAAAGCAGGCATCGTCGTGGCGCGCGGGCGGGCCTTAGCGGGTTCCGCGCCGCCCGGAGACAGCTTCCAATGCTTTGATCCAGGCTTCGCCGTCTTCATCGGTCATCTCATCGCTGAACCGGTAATCGTGTTTGCGGATGAACTCACGGCATTGCTCCAGGAGGGGCGACAGAGCGGCTTCTTGCAGACGCACAAGCGTTTTTGCCTGCGTGGGTTGCGTCACGAGGTGTAATGTCTGACGGAAATGCATGAGGCAAAGTCCCCCGGAGTGTACCAAACCGGCCTGTATTTCCGGGTCTTCTAAATGCACCAACAGTTCGTGGATAGACGCGCTTTCGGCATCGTCACGGGTTTGACAGGCCAGGCAGGGGCGTTGCGGGGCCAGGTTCTCCGCGAGGGCGACCGCATCCACTTGCCCCCCGCCTAATCCCAAGGCAGTCCCCAACCGCTGTAAGAGGTTCGGCGGTGGAACCTGGGGTGTGAAACTCTGCAGGGCGTTGAGCCATTCCGTCAGCACGTCGGCACTCAAAATCGCCATATCCAGCCCCGCGCCGTGATAGTCGCGCAACTGCCAGGCGTGCAGGGTGCAAAATCCCCGCGCACGCTTCACTTCGGCGCGGACTTGATAATCGTTGGCATTGGCGTAGATCAATCCTTCCAGATAGCGCGCCACAACCTTCTCGCCCAGGCGGCAGATGGCGCACCCCGGCTCTTGCAGGGCGTCGCGCAATTCGTAGTATCCTGTGTGCTGGCTCATAAACGCGCCTTTCCGCATAAAAAAGCCTCTACCCGACAACGCGCGTGGTTATGTGCGTTTTGAGTAGAGGCTATCAGTCTCAATGACAATGGGTCAATGCCCGGCGAGCCTCATCGCGTATTGTCAACCGCCATTGTAGCGGCATTCGCTCATTGAGCAAGCGGTTTGGGGACGAGATTGCTCGTGTTAGACCGCTTGCGCATACCCGTACCGCCATCGTTTGTGTATGGGCCAATCCGTCTCTGCCAGGCTATCATAGCGTCAATCCAGTTCTTCCGTCCCAATGATGATGCCAAAGCGCGGCAGAATCACGCGATGCACGAGCAACACCAGCAGCGCCGCGCCAAAGGCCGCCCCGAAGATGAGGACGGAGCTTAACAAGTCGTTCATCAGCGCCGGTTTGAACAGCATCACTGCCGCCAGCGTCAGCATCAATGTGCCGCCGATGAGCTTGAGGATGCGCCCGTGTTTCTCTTCCAGCTTGCTGGCGCGCAAGGTGATGACCGCCGCCAGGAAAATGCCGAGTTCGTCAATCTGGTAGATGAACATATACAGCAGCAGCAACAGCGCAAACGTCAACGGCGTCACGGCTTGCGCCGCGACCAGATTCGTCCACAGCACCGGGAAGCCCGCCGTGCAGGAGAACTCCACCAGCGAGACGCCCACGCCCAGCCCCACCGTCGCCAGCAACAACGCGCCGAGGGAATCGCCGGCCTGCATCACCCGCCGCATGCGCTTGTAGAGGCCCGGCTTTTGCGCGTCGTCAATGGTGAACGACAGGCCCTCTTTGTACCAAAAGTAGTCCTTGATGTTGACCGCCGCAAAGAAGAGCGCCAGCAGCGAGACCGCTGCCTGAATCCAGCCCAGGAAGCGGACGAAGGTAAGCATGGTGAACAGCCCGGCGATAAACAGCACGTACACCAGCGCCGTCACGGTGATGAAGGTCAGTCCGATGATGAAAATCTTCTTGCGCGAACCCGTGCGCAGCGTCAACGCGATGAGAATCGAGAGCACCCACAGCGAGCAAGGATTGAAGCCGTCCACAATGGCAATGAGGGCGGTGCTGACCCACAGCGATTGCGCGCCCAGATCGACCGCGCCGATCAAGGGCAAAGTGATGATGTTGTTGGCAGAAGTGTCGGGCGGGACGTGCTTTTCGAGGCTGGCTGTGCTGCCGCTCGAGACAATGACGTCTGGACCAACCACAGGCGCACCGATATCCGGACAACCGTTGGTGAGACACGCGACTACCTGCGCCTCGATTTGCGCGCCAATATCTTTGGTGAACCCTTCCCACGCCCGATCGCCGACAAAGATTGCCGGGACACCGTGCGCTTCGACGCCAAAGGCGCGCGCCATCTCGACAAAGTAAACGCGATTTTGCGGACTGTAGGAGATTTCAAAGGTACGGACGGTGAGATTGGGATAGCGTTCCGCCAGCTCGGCAACAAAAGGCTTGGCTTGCACACAACGATGACAACTCTGAACGTAGAATAAGTACAAGGTCGTCGGATGGTCACCGGCAGCGACTTCTGTATCGCCACAGGTGTCTGAATCCGCAGAACACACTTCTATTTCCGAAGGAGGAGAAAGTGCAAGTGTCGGGGTCGGCGTCGGCTGAAGCGTGTGACCGGGGATCACGCCCACGCCGGCGTCGGGGCAGCCGGTCTCCACACAGGCTTTCACAGAGGCTTCAATCTCCGCGCGCAGTTCGTCGCTGAACCCCTCCCAGTGTTGCTCGCCAATAAAGATGGTGGGCACGTAACGCGGCTCGAAACCGTGCGCCGCCGTCATCTGTTGGAAGAGCGCCTGGTTATCGGGGACGTACCACACCTCGAAGGATTCCACTTGCACGGTGGGATACCGCTGCGCCAGTTCCTGCAAGAACGGCTTGGCCTGAGCGCAGTGCGGGCACCCATCGCCCCAGAAGAGGTAGATATACACCGGCGGCGTCTCTTGCGCAAAGTCGCCCGCCAGCGCGCGGGGCGTCGTTCTCCACAGCCCGGCTAACAGGATGAGCGCCGCTAACAGAAAGCGCGTGTATCGTTTCAAGAACTGCATAGGACCTCCGAAGTTATGCTGATTGCGGTGTCCCCGTCGCCGGCAGGCACATTCCCTGCGCACAGGCCGTACACTCGAACTGAATGGTGGTATGTTCGATGCCGAATTGCTCGCGCAAGGTGTGTTTGAGCGCAGTCATCACCTCCGCCGTCTGGCTCAACGACTGATCGGCGAGCAGCACGTGGGCGCTGAGGGCCACGTAGCCGGGCGCCACCGTCCACACGTGCAGGTCGTGGACCTGGCCGACGCCGGGCACGGCAGCCATCGCCTCGGCCACGGCGGAAGCCGTCATGCCGTCGGGCATCCCCTCGGCCAGAATGTGCACGGTCTCCTTGAGCAGCCGCCCCGCGCTGACGAGGATGAGCAGGCCGATGAGCGCGCTGACCAGCGGATCGAGCCACGTCCAGCCGGTGAGGAGGATGACCACGCCCGCGCCGATGACGCCGACCGAGGCCAGCGTATCGCCGACAACGTGCAAGAAGGCCGAGCGCGTGTTCACGTCGTCGTGGTCGTGCTCGTGCAGCACGTAGGCGACGATGACGTTGACGACCAAGCCGACAATGGCGATGACCAGCATCGGCCCGGCCTGGATCGGACGGGGCTGCTGCCAGCGCTCCCAGGCCTCGCGCAGAATCTCGAAGGCGATCAGCAGCAGGGTGATGCCGTTGGTGAGCGCCGCCAGGATTTGCAGGCGATGGTAGCCATAGGTGTGGCGGTCGTCGGCGGGCAAGGTCGCCGCGCGCAGCGCCAGGTAGCTCAGCCCCAGCGCGAACGCATCCATAAAGACGTGCGCCGAGTCGGCCAGCAGCGCCAGGCTGCCGGTCCACAGTCCACCCAACAGTTCGGCCAGGAAAATCACGCCGGTGAGGCTGAGCGAAAGGACAAAACGGTTTTGTTTGATTTCGTGGGTATGGTTTGACATTTTGTTCAAAGCCTCTCAACCACCAGTTCGCCCTGCGGCGTCAAGCCGTTAATGACCGTATTCGTCACCGTACCCCATTTGAGGCACAGGGCGTGCAGTTCCTCCAGTTTCTCACGCGGCTCAGGGCTGTCCAAAATCAGCCGGTAGCGGATTTCGGTCAAAGCCGGCGGCTCATCGCGGCGGGCGGCTTCGAACTCGATGCGGGCCGCGTCAATGCGCAGGCGCATCTTCGCGCCGATAGCATTGACGTTCGTCAAAATGCACGCCCCCAGCGCCGCCAGCAGCGTCTCGGCGGCGTTGAAGCCGGCTGCGCCTCCGCCCCGTTTGACGTTGAGCGTGAGTTGATGCCCGCGCGTCTCTGCCAGCGCGCGTGATTCGTCCTGCATGGTCACAGCGACGTGAAAGTTCATCAATGTATCTCCGTATCATAACGTAACTGCTCAGACAGGCATTTTTCACCGCTGCTCAGACAGGCATTTTTCACCGCTGAGGACGCCGAGGCCGCAGAGAAAACATAAAAAATCTCCGCGCCCTCTGCGAACTCTGCGGTGAGATTCTGTCCTTGGGTGAGCAGTTACATCATAACACAAAAACATCGCACAGGGGCACTGGAAATGTTCCTATGGGACGTTACCGGCGGGTTCCTAATGCAACTTCTCGACGTGATCTTCCAACGCGCCGGCCAGGTAGGTCTGCACTGCCTCATCAATGGTCGGCAGATCGGTCACAACCGGGCGGATGCCGGCTTCCTGCATACTCTGGTAAGCGCCGGCGCCCATTCCCCGCGCCAGAAGCACCTGGCAATCGGCGATGGCGGCGGCCATGCGCGCGTGACGGGATTGGGCCGCCGGGTCAAAACCGTGCCTGCGCGGGTCGGCGCCGTGCGCCGCTTCCGCGTGCGGCTCACCGGCAAATTGCGCGTGGCCCATTTTATCACGTTTCTCACGGGAAACGATTTTCCCGTCCTCGACGGTCACGACAACATAAAACGGGGCGCGGCCAAAGTGTTGGCTGATGGTCACGCCATCTTCAGATACGGCTGCGATTTTCATAGGTTATGCTCCTGTTGTTAGATTTCGAGAGACACTCATCGTCGCCAGGGCAATTTCCGCCGGTTCGCGCCCACCCAGGTTCAATCCCGGCGGCTTGTGAATGTGGGCTAACGCTGCCACGCTGCGTTTATTTCAGCGCCAGGGTCGGGTAATCCACGCCCAAAGCCGCGCTCAAGTGCAGACCGGCCTCTTGGAGCGCCGTTTTGGCCTGCGCCAGCGCCGCTTCGCGCGCTGCAATCAGGGGGTGGGCCAAGACGCGCGTGCGCAAGGCGTAGAATTGCTCGGTGTCCTCGCGGCTCAAGAATTCACCGGCGCGCTGCCGAGCCATTAACGCTTCATACAACGCCGTCAACTCCGCCTCCAGGGCGACGGCTTCGGGGTCGGCCTCGATGTGCGCCACCGCCTCAAGGTAAGGCTGCATGACCGGCATAGCGCGCAACGCAGCGCCAAAAGCCTCAGCCGCCTGTTGCACCTCCGGGGATAATTCGGGGGAAGAGGATGTCGTCATTGTCTGTCTCACTTTCCGCAGCCGCAACCGCGCCGCGCGTTGGCGGCAAACGGGACACCCGCCGCCGCGCTGATGACCGCATCCACCGCGGCCAGCGCCTCACGCAAAGCGCGTTCGGCGGTCGCATACGTCTGCATAAGGGGTAACGCCAACAAGTCGCGCTCCAAACCTTCCAGGCGTTCCTCTTCTTCTGCCGACCAATTCGCAAAGAGCTGGTTTTGCAACTCCTGGATGACGCTGATCCGCTGTTGAATATCCGCATCGGCGTAGGCGCGCGCGGAGGCTTCCTGGTAAGCGCCGAATTCAGGCTGTGCGCGCAGTGCGTCCACCAGCGCATCGCTGGCCGCCGTAAGCGCCGTGGGGAGATTGTCAACCGGCGGCGTCATCATCCTGTCACCTCCTGCGCGGCGAAACGCGCCTGGACCGTGGCGGCGTCGGCGGGCTGGAGCGCGCCTTCTCGCACCGCGTCGGCCAACGTCAGAATGGCGTCCACTGCGACTAGATAAACGGGGATGTTGGCTTCCGCCAGGATCGCATAAGCCTCCGGGTGCATCACGCCGGTGACCACCGCATCGACCTGCTTTTCAACCAGTTGGCGGGCCAAAGCCACATCGCCCACGCCTGTCTCGCGGAAAGCGTTGGGCCAGGTCTTGAAGCGGTTGCGGTCGTCCATAATCATCACGTGCATACTTTGCCCGAAGTTGGGGTCTAGCCACGCGCCCAATCCGGGACCTTTAGCGGTCAATGCAATATTCATGCTATACCTCACAAACAGGTCTGGGTAAATGGTTTATGATGCGGAATGTAATGTCAAAATGATGCCAGGGTTTCTTCCCGGCAGGATATGCCGCAGCTCACGGTTGACGCCGCTTCAGGCTCAACCCACGCACATTCGCCCAATGTGCTATGGATGGCTTCGGCCATTTCCAACAAAGTGTAAACCTCGGGGCGGGCGATGCGATAGCGCACATTCCACCCTTCGCGGCGAAAACACACCAGCCCCGCCTCGCGCAGCAAGGTCAATTGTTGGGAAATATACGCCTGGCGCAAATCCAGGGCGGCTTCGATATCGCACACGCACAACTCCTGGGACTCCAACAGACGGAGAATAGCCAGCCGTTGTGGATGCCCCAGGACCTTAAACAGGGAGGCTAATTCTTCATTTATGGTGGGGAGTTTGGCGTCAACGTCGTCTTGCATAAAATGACTCCTACGTTCCGGCCTCCTCTTTCAAGGCGGTGACTTTTTTGCGCGCCTTGGCGACGACGCGGTGCTGATCCCGTTGCGCGCGAATGTCGGCAATGGGAGGGAAGGTGATGGCTTCTGCCGGGCAGAGGTTGGCGCAAGTGTTGCAGGCCGGAGAACAATTATCGAAGCGTGCGACAACCGGACGGCCTGTGGCGGTATCCCAGTCGTAAACCACGCGCCCACCACACGTGATGTAGCAGAGGCCACAGCCGACACATTTATCATAATTTACGGTCGGTCCCCAGTGGACGTCACTACGCGGGACGCCGAACCATTCGCCGTGGGCATAATCAAGAATCTCACGGCCCAACTTGTCTATTCCAATCACCGGTGGCTTTGCCATCATACACCTCCTTAAATCATATTCCGTTTTACGAATATGATTATAGGACGTTCCGATACCTTGTCAAGTTCATGCGCCGGGTACGGCAGGGACAGCCTGGTCCGCAAGCGCGGTCCGCAGGTGCGCCAGAATTTCTTCCGTGCGCAAGACTTTGCCCACGGCAATAACCTGCTCGTTGATCACCAACACCGGAGTGCTCAACACCTCATAGCGCAGGATCGCGTTCAAGTCACTGACCGATTGCAAGTTGATCGTGACGTGCGGCGCTTCTTTGGCAAACATGGTCACAGCGACTTGCGCATGCCGCTTCAACATCTTGCATTTGGCGCAGCCCGGCCCCAGGATTTTTACGTCAAGGTTCATGATTTTTCCCTCATCAGCCTTTCACAATCGTGCTCGAAACGGCAATCCACTCCATCGGCACCCTTTTCCGGCGGGCCAACCCATATATCCAGTAGTTCCCTGACGCGCGGATCGGCCAGCGTGTAAAAAACCATCACGCCCTCTTTACGGGCGCTCACCACACTTGCGTCGCGTAGTCGCCGCAGGTGTTGAGAGATATAACACTGAGGACGCTGAAGCAACTTTTGCAGATGTTGCACACAAAGCTCCCGATCCCGCAGCGCACACAAGAGCTGCACCCGCGCCGGATGGGATAACAACTGGAACAACCCGGCCACTTCCTGACAGCGCTCTGACGTTGCCATCATCACCTCCTGCGTTGCTCACGCTCCCCAGCGCGCCCGCTCGCGCAGCACCTCCGCCATTTTGGCCTCGACTTCTTCTACTGTGGGGATGCGCTCTCCCTCCAGGAATTTGCCGCCGACGAAGCCCAACGGCACGCCGCCGCCGGTTTTATTGACCACTGTTTTCAACGCTGCGCATGGTTCTTCTTGCCAGGGGATGCCGCGCTCGAAGATAATGAGCCGCACGTCGTCCGGGTGACGGTGCACGACATCTTCCATCACCGCGATCAATTCCCGGCACTTGCGCGTGGGCGGACGCGCGATAAAGATTTCGAGCTTAAGTTTCTCGGTCATCGGTTATGCCCTCCGTTGCGACATCAAGCTGTGGCCGGTCTCCGACCATGCCCACCGCTGAGGTTAGCTCACGCAATCCACAGGAAATACAGCCCCACGCCGATGATGATGACGCCGCTGACCTTTTCTACCACGTTCATCCAGCGGCTAAACGCCTGAAGTTGCTTGAGAAAGCCGGTAAACGTCCCTGCCAGCACAATGGGCACCCCCCGCCCCATGGCGTAGACGAAGAGCAGCGCCGCGCCGTAGACCACTGCGCCTTGCTGCGCCATCACATACGTCAGGATTGCCGCCAACACGGGCGTAGCGCACTGCGACGCCACCAGCCCCGAAACCAATCCCAGGCTCAGCGCGCCGGGGATGCCGCGCAGCGTGATGCGCTCGCGCAGCCGTCCCACGCCGGGGATTTCCGGCAACTCAAAGCCCACTAAGATCTGCACCCCGATTAGAATACAGATCACCGCGACCACGTAATACCACACCCGCGTCGTCCCGCCGAACAAGCCCCCTACCAGGGAAGCGATCAGGCCCAGGCCCATAAAGGTCAACGCCAGCCCGATGGCAAACGTCAACGAGAGCACGAACGACCGTTTGCGCGTGAGTTGCGCCCCACCGCCGCCCACGTACCCGATGACCAGCGGGATCATCGCCACGTTGCAGGGGCCGATGCTGGTGACAATCCCGCCCAAAAAGGTGAGCAGGAAGGCCCACAACGAAGCGTTTTGGAGAACGGCAGGATCAATGGTCACGGCAACCCTCCGGCAGCGAGTGTCGTGAGCGCCTCCCGTAGTTGCTCGGCCGGCATGACGCCGGTTGACCCCGTGCCTTGCCCGGTTCGGTCAATAAAGATCAAGGTAGGGATCACGCGAATGCCGGCGCGTTGCAGTAGAGATTGATTGGCGTCATCGTAGACATTCACATCCACCAGCGCTACCTGCGTCGCGAAGTCCGGGTAGACCTGCTCTACAATCTCCGTCATCTTAATGCATTGGTAACACGTGGTAGAATGGAAGAAAGCAAAAACGGGCTGCCCCTCTTCCATCAATCGGTCAAGATGCGCTTCCGGCGACTCGCCCGCGCGTGGGGCCAGGGTATTGCTATCTGATGCTGTGGGCGTCGTTGTCGCCGGTTGCTGCGCGGCAAAGGCCGCCGACCCGTCATGGACGCCCAGCGTGGGTTGCGCCTTTGCGCCGGCCGACTCCAGCGCCGTGGGACGGTTTTTCAGCCACAACACGCCGACAATCAGCACGATCACGCCCACCAGAACCGCAATCTGCCAGGGTGATAAGGAGGGGGCAGATGAATGTTTTTTCGCGCTGTTCCGCGCAAGTTTCTTCCTGGATTGGAGTGTTTTTTTCTTGCTCATTGGGAGGTCTCCACAGCCGTAGCCAACGACATACGGTTCAAAGCCTGCCACGCTTTCTTACCCCGCGAGGTAGGAATGGCCTTCTCCGCCAGAAATGCCAGGTGTTCCACCATAACCGGCAGCCAGGAGGCCGGAAAACCTAGCGCGGCTTCTTCCATTTGCAAATCTGTCGCATCGCGGCAGCCGTAGCACCCATACGTCAAATTCAACCGCTGTTCCAGGTACGGCACGATGGCGCAGTCCACACATGTGGCCTGCAAGACGGCGGTGCTACTCTGTACCCGCGCGCCGCCGGTGGCGTGCAGATAGGCCAACACGACCCACATCAACGGTTCGACTTTATCCTCGATGACCACCAGGTCCGGCACACGTGTGGCCTGAGTCAAGGGAAACAAGTGGATTCCCAACAGTTGATTGCGCTCCAGGCGGGGCATCTCGGCGAACATACGCCGTCCCACTGCCGGATCGGAGACGATGCCGAAGCCGACCAGCCCCTGCCCGGATTGCAGTCCTTCTGGCAGCGGACGAAATCCAAACGCAGCGGCCGCCGCCGGACACGCCAGGTTAGGGCCGTCGAGCCAGACATCGGCGCCGCGCCGCGCGCGCATCAACGCTTGACAGTACCGGTGCTTGAGCAAAGGGTGCGCCTCTGTGGGCGGGGCGTCATCGGCAGCGACCCAACGCACGCCAACCGGCGCCCCGTCGAGTCCCAGAATATTGCTCATTTGTTGCGCCAAACCGGGTAAAGTATCCGCAGTCAGTTCCATCATGATTAACTAGCCCTCCTTTTATCGCATTTTATACGCATCCAACATCGAACGCGGCGGGAAGGTGATCGCTTTCGGCTTGCAGACGTTCGCGCACGAGCTGCACCCCACCACACAGGCGAATGGATCGCCCACACGGACTTTGCCTTCCTCGGTGGGGACCAGGCAGTGGGTACTGCACATCTTAAGGCAAATGCCACAGCCGTTGCACTCGTCTTCGTTGACGGTAGGGAACCAGGGAATCGTCTCGCGGGGATAGCCGCGCCACATCCCATAGCCGTGTTGTCGCGCCGGGCCGCTGCTCTCCATCTGCGCCAGGTATGCCGCGTACTCCCGCTCGAAGGCTACAGCGAAGGCTTCGCGCGCACCGGGGGGGATGTAATTCTCCTGTCGCATCTGCTTGACAATCTCGGCTCCCAACCCTGTTTCGCCCGGCTTACGCCCGGCCGCGCGTAGGGCCTCAAAAACCTCATCCAGCCCGCGCAATCCAATGGGATTCCCATCCACAAGAATCTGACGATAACCGCTCATTGTGTATTCCTCTGACTAAATTTAGCGCATCTCGATGGCCGCGCCACAACATTCGGTCGCGCACAAGCCGCAGCCATCGCAGTTATCGTAATCGAAGACAATCCTGCCCCCCAGCGGCTCCTGCTCATCCTCAACGTAACTTATCGCGCCACGCGGACAGGCCGGAATGGCTTTGCAGATATCGTTTTGCGCCGGACATTTGCGTTTGATGATATAGGGTTTCAATTGTTTTCTCCTTATTTGCTCATTTTTCACATTGTATCGCGCAGCAAGGCCGCGACAGCTTCGCGCACCGCAGCGGGGGCAGCGACGTGCATCACGCGCGCGGGCGCTTCGGCCAGCGATGTGCCGGTTAGCGCCGCCGCGAGTCGCGTCAACGCCGCGCCGCCATCCGTGAGCAATAAGTCACCGCCCACCTGCGCACTGCGGATGATGTCACCTTCCAGTTCCAGGGCCAGCGTGACAATGCCCAAAGGCGTGCGGGCTGCCTGCCGCGTGGCATAGGTTCGCCGTTCCCCGAAATTCCAGGCGTCGGTCGCATATTTTTCGCGCCACAATTGCCCGGCCAAAGCGCGTTCCTCTGCGGTCAGCTCGCCCGGCGTCAGCGTGAGGTCGAAGGCTGCCGCAAAGTGAGCCGCAAACCGCGCCATGACCTCCGTGACCGGTACGGCGCGGCCCAATTCCCGGTTGAGCGATGTGACCCGCTCCTGAATCGTCGTCGCCGGCTTATCGGCAAATTTGAGCGCCGACGGTCTGAGCGCCTGTCCCATCATGTTGAAGTCAATGTCCACCAGAAACGTGCCGCTTTGCACAAAAGCGTCGTACCAGGCCATCTGCGCCGAACCGTAGAGCTTGCGCCCGTTGACCGTGATGTCGTTACGCCCGCTCACCGTCGCCGCGAGGCCATAATCGGCGCAGGTGCGCAGCACAGGCCGGGCGAAAAAGCCGAAAAGGTCGGCGTCGCTCTGCGGGAACGTCCGGCGCGGGAAAAAGGCCGAGTAGCAGAAGCTGCCGACATCGTGATAGACCGCCCCGCCGCCATTCATCCGCCGCACAATTTTGACGTCGTGGGCGCGGCAAAAATCCACATCTACCTCGGCCCAGGTATCCTGCGAGACGCCCACGAACACCGCGCGGCGCACCCGTCGCAGGCGCAACGTCGGCGGGCTGTGGCCTTCATCCAGCAAACGGGCGAGCGCCTCCTCCACCGCGAAGTGGTGGTGCGCATCGGTAATCCCGTCGTCGAGCAAACGCCAAATCATCATTGATAATACATACAGCGTGGCCCTTTGCACTCCGGGTTGCTCTCCGCGAACACGCAGCGCACCGTAACGGGCAAATCCAACCCCAATTCCGTCGCCAGCAGCCGGGAGAGCGTCTCGAACGCCAGGTACACACTTTGCTTGCAACAGCGCGGGCCGCCTGCTCCGGCCACGGCCAACAGCGCCTCCGCCGTCCCACGCAAAGCCAGGGAACGCTCGCTATCCTTGAGGTACGAAGCGTTCGTCAACACCGATAAAACCACGCCGACGCCTTCCGCCGCGCCGCACGCTCCGCGCGTGCCACAGACGCCCAACGGGATGTCGGCGGTGCGGCGCATGACCGCTTCGAGGCGCTGCGTGCGGAACTCGATGCGTCCCAGGTTTGCCAGCGCCGTCAGCGCGACCGGCGCGACGAGTTGGTGGTGGTACGGCCCGTGCATAATAAAGCCCGGATGTTTCATAATGAGATTGGCAATCGCAATCGGGTCGGTCTCCTGCATCCCGGCGCACACGCGGCGAATGATCTCCGGCTGTTCGGCAGCTTGGCAATCGTCGCAGACGGCGTGGCCGTGCGGGCAGACGTAGTAGACGGGTTGCATCTGCCCACAGTACGAACAGCGGGCCGCCGTCTCGTCCGCCAATTCGATCAAATCTGCGCCACAAATCAAACAAGGGTAAGTCATTAGTCGGGTAGTCGGGTAGTCAAGTAGTCGAGTAGTCAGGTAGTCGTTAGTCAAGTAGTCAGGTAGTTGGGTAGTCGTCAGGTAGTTGGGTAGTCGTCAGTCGAGTAGTCAATATGACTATGTGACTACGTGACTACGCGACTATCCGACTATATGACTATCCGACTATGTGACTGCGCGACTATAAGACTACATGACTATCTGACTACTTGACGATAAAACTTAACGGATTATGTTGTGTCAGCGCCTCCGGCAAGGTCTCCACGTAAGCGCGGATCTCGTCCCGCACGCGGCGATAGTGCGAGAGGGCCTCCTCCTCGGTTTTGGCGTTGGCGGCCAGTTTGGGCGGATCGTCGAAGCCGTGGTGGATGACGACCGCGCGTCCCGGAAAGACGGGGCAATTCTCCTGCGCGTGCCCGCAGACGGTGATGACGTAATCGAAGGGGATGTGCATCACTTCGCTCACGTGCTTGCTGCGATGCCCGGAGATGTCCACGCCGGCTTCGGCCATCACCTTGACGGCGTTGGGATTCAGGCCGTGCGTTTCGATGCCGGCCGAATAGACTTCGATCTCGTCACCTTTCAAGTGCCGCGCCCAGCCTTCGGCCATCTGGCTGCGGCAAGAATTGCCGGTGCAAAGAAAGAGAACTTTCAGTTTGTCCATCGCGCTTCCCCTGAAAATAAACCGCTCTGAAAATAAACCGCTAATCTCGCGAATCTACGCGAATCTTTCTTGAAAATTAGCGAAAATTCGTGTGGATTCTGCGAATGTAGACATTCGCGGTTAAAATTTTGTGCCTCGTTGGTGTGGTTTCCCACATGGAGACTCCTTGACATTCGTTGACATTCGTTGATATTCGTTGATTTGAATATGCTCTATTATAGCAGAAACAGAAGACAAGTGCTTTAACAAATGGCCTTCCGCTACAGATGTTTGTAACGGAAGGCCAGCCTCTATCACCCCACAGCCGGGTACTTCTCAGCCTGCAGTCGTTTCGATGATAATCTGCGGCTCAAAGAGCACCTGCGACTTGAGCGAGGCCGCGATCAGGCTGTACTTGTGCGCCAGTTCCAGCGCCCGGCGCGCCTTTGTGCCGTCATCGTTGCGCACGGTGATTTTGGGGCGCAGGATGACGTGCGTGAATTCCTCGGTCTTGTCCAGGTATACCTTCTTGAACCCCTCGGCTTCACATTCGTAGGCCACCAGGTCCAGCTTGAGCCGCTCGGCGGCCCACAGGTACATCATGTGGATGCAAGTATTGAGCGCCGCGACGAAAGCATCTTCTGGTGTGAGCCAGCCTTGCCGCCCATGCGCGTCTGGCGGCGCGCCAAACTCCATCTCCGGGCCATTGCCGCAGGTCAGATACCCCTTGCGCTTGCCGGTGCGTTTTACCCAGGTCTTGTAGCTGTTCGCCATCTCACTCCCTCCCCAGCTCTTTGGCAACTTTCTCTTGCATGAGCTTGAAATAGGCTTCCGCCGACAGCAGCATGGATTTGTCCATCTCCCAATCCGTCAGACGCAGGCGCACAATCCACCCTTCGCCATAGGTATCGTAGGTGATCAGTTCAGGGTGCTCCTTGAGCGCCGGGTTGAAGGTGATGACCTCGCCGCTGGCCGGAATGGTGACATCTACCGTGGCCTTGATGCTCTCCAGGGTGACGAACATATCATCCTGCTCGAAAGCGTCGCCATCGGCGGGGTCCACCAGGACGATGTCGCCCAGTTTGGTCTGGTAGAAGTCGCTCACCCCGATGACGCCCTCGTCGCCTTCCACGCGGACCCAGGTGTCGTAGCCAGCGTACCAGCAATCTTTGGGCACGCGCAACCGGAATTTGTCAAACTGTAGCTCGAAGAACTCTTGCGTTTTCACAGGCGTCTCCTTACTGGCTAGATTTATTCGGGCGGATATTGACTGCGCAAACCGCGAATGGTGGCTTTGATCTCGCGCCGGTCGGGGAAGGTGATGGCGTGGACGTTGCAGGCGTAAGTGCAGGATTCGCAGTAAATCTGGCAGTGCCACTTGTTTTGCACGAACACTTTGCGCCTGGCAGGATCGAAGGCGTAGACCGTATCATGACAGAATTTGACGCACTCCTGACAGCCCACGCACTTCTCAGCATCAATCGTGGGATACCAGGGAATCAACTGCCGGGGAATCCCCAGGTACTTCTGATACTTTGGTTCCAGTTCTTCCAGAACCCCTACCACAGCCTCTTCACTCATGCGCTGCCTCCTACGCTTCCGCCGTCAATTTTTCGACGGCTTCTGTGACTTTGGCAATCGCCTGAGGCGTCTCCATGTCGCGCAAATCCAACGACGTCACCTGCGCCTCAAAATCCAACCCCTTGTCGGCAAAGACATCTTTGAACATCTTGCGCTGCATCCGGGGGTCGCACCCGCCGATGACGTAATGGATGCCCGGCTGGGCCAGGTCTTTCAGGAAAGCATCCCCATCGTCCACGCACAGTTGGGGGTGGATCACCGCATAACTTACATCCAACTCATTGCGGACGTAGTTGATCAGCGACCACATATCCAGCTTGGCAAAGCCGGGGCACTGACCGGTGCACATACACATCACAAAACGCGGTAACTCAGACATCGTAAACCTCCGTAACTAGAGTTGATAGGGAGGCGGTACGCGCCGCCTCCCCAGGTCCACCTTAACGTAACCAGCCGATGACTTCGTCTTTGCTCGGCAAGCGTCCTGAGCACTTCACCGTGCCATTGACCACCAACGCCGGCGTACTCGCAATCGGATAGCTCATGATCTCGTTGATGTCGGTGACTTTGATGAACGTCGCATTGACCCCGGCTTCGCCCGCCGCTTCACGCGCAATTTGCTCTAACCGCTTGCACTTGGGACATCCTGTACCTAGAATTTTGATTTCCATGTTTTTCTCCTTGAATGTTGTTATTAGCTTTCAGCCATCAGCTATCAGCCTTGCTGAAAGCTGATAACTGACAGCTTTTTTAACACAAATCGCTTAGCAAGACTAAATGGGTATTGTCTTCCACCGACCCAATTGCTGTATCCAAATCTTGAATCGTTTGCGCCCCTCCCACGTTGATGAGAAAGTCGCCGAGCAGGCTGCGCCGGTCTTTGCCGATGACCTCGCCTACCAACGCCGGCGCGGCTTGCGCCAGGGCGAAAACGACGTCGCGCCAGGTGGCGTTATCCGCCACCGTCACTTTGATTTCGCGTTGCCGCGCAATCATATACACCACGCCACCGGTTTCGAGAATGAGCGTCTTGCTCATCGTATTTTCCTCCTTTAGCGGGCAAACCAGCCAAAGATGAGGCCGGACAAGGTGCTGAACACGGCCACCAGGCCCACATAGATCCAGGCCTTCTTTTTGCCGATGATGGATTGGGTGATGAGGATGGATTGCAGGCTCAGCTCCGGGTCGGAAAGCAGGTAGGCCAGCAGTGGGCCGCGCTGCATCCCCAACGAGAGGAAGGTCTGCGCGATGGGCACCTCCACCAGGGTGGGGAAGTACATAAAGACGCCGAAGAGTACGCCTGCCAGGTTCGCCCACACGGTATTGCGCCCGGCCAGCGTGGTGATCCAGGTGGCCGGAATCAGCACGCGCGCGGCTCCCGCAATGAAGACCCCCACCAGCAACAGGGGCATAATCTGCTTCACGAAGCGCCACATTTCCCACAGCCACTCCTGGATTTCGTACACCTCGAATTTCTTGAGCGCCATCCACCACACCCCGGCCAGCAGCAGCGCCTCGGCCACCAGTTTGCCGGTCACGCCGATGGTCATCCCGGTCGTCGCCACTTTGACGCTAAACGAAGCCACCAAAATGGTCAGGGTGATAAACCCTAACGCCACCGGTGTCCAGTTGTTAAAGCCCTCGTCCACGTGATCCAACCCTTTCCAGGCCGTCACACCGATGGTGATCAAGAGGCCGATGAGCAGGAGTCCCTGCACGCTCACGCCCTCGATACCCAATGCCGGGTTCGGGGGAACAAGGCGGTTCAGCCAGGATTGCAGGGCGTAAGCCCAGTGCACCGGCGCAGTTGCTTCGCCCGCCGCCAGCGCGGCGCCGGAACGCAACTCAAAAGTCAGGTAATTGTTGGTGAACAACCCCACCTGCAACGTCCCGGCAATGAGGATACTGAGCAACAGCGCAAAGAACACCCACGTGCGCGCGGGCACCACCGCCCCCTGCGCGAAGGCATCCTGCTGGTTCGTCTCGGCATCGTGCGCCGCATCGGACTTGCGGAAGAACCACGCCATCAGCAGCCCGATGCCAACGCCGAAGACGATGGAGAGGACAATGCGCGCCAGCGCGATGTCCATCCCGACCGCGACACCCGTGAGCGAAATGGCGAGGATGTTCACCGCCGGGCCGACGAACAGGAAGGTGATCGCCGGGCCAAGTCCGGCGCCCTTCTTGTAGATGCTGGCGAATAGCGGCATAATGGTGCAGGAACAGACCGCCAGCACAAAACCGCCGATCGCCGCTGCCGGATAGGAAATCCACTTGGGGGTGTTGCGGCCCAGATATTTGGTGATGGCCTCTTTCGGGACCAGCGCCGCCAGCGCGCCGGCGATGAGAAACGCCGGCAATAGACACAGCAGCACGTGCGCGGCCAGATACGCCGCCAGGCTGCCCAACCCGGTTTGAATGAGATTGCCGATATACTGCACGATATTCACACACGACCTCCGCAAAAAATAGGATTTGGTGGGCAGGAAAAATACCCCCTCACAGTATGGGCCAATTTCCTGTTCGCCTTTGATGATATTCAATTTTGTGAATATATCGAATCTGAAAAAAGACGGATGGCAGTCCGTCAACTCATCATATTCAACAAAACGAATACATTGTACTGCGTGTTCAGTAATTTGTCAAGAGGCAAATGCTTTGGTGATTACCCCTATCTCATCGCAGAGCACGCTGAGGCCGCAAAGAGAAATGAAAAAGGCTTTCTCTGCGTGCTTTGCGACCTCGGCGGTGAGATATGAGGAATCACCAGCATGGTTGGGTTGACGTGATAGGGATCGGCAGTATAATACTTTTATAAGGTATACCTTATAATTTTTATAGGGGTGGGTTATGGAAGGCGATGTAGCGCTCCGCGAGCGCGTTGAGGATTACTTAGGGGCCATTTATCGGTTGCGCGGCGCTCCCGATTCACCTGTGCCGCTGTCTGCATTGGGAGAGCATTTCGGCTTGTCCCCAGTCTCGATGGCTGTAACTCAATTAAGACTTTCTCATTTAGGTGATATTCAAGCTGTGCTTCCCCATCCTTGACAAATACCTGTGCATCGAGAGTATCAAGCATTCCGCGTTTATCCTCATTAGTGGCGTTTTCAATACCTTCCCGCAGACGCGCCACAAAATCAAGTTGCCGTTGTATGGCTTCCTCAGTGAATCGCCGGTGGGATAACTCCGCTTCCAACACCTCACGGCGAGCCCCAAGCGCCTTGTGGCGTTCGTCAACTTCGCGTATTTGCTTCTGTAACGCCCGACCTACCGCGCCATCGGCTTGATCTCGTTCGGAAAGGCGAGTAAAGGACAGCGCCAGCTTGTCGGCCTCAATTTCGGCTTCGACCATCATTGCAAGCACGGCGTCAAGTTCGGCGGTCTTCGGTTCGCGCTCTGCATCCTCACGCCGTTGGGCTTCCCGCAGGTCGGCTTCCAGTGTGGCGGCGTTCTTAATGCGGTCAAGAATGACGTCCCAGGCTGCCGCTTCCAATACGTCTGCCCGTATTGTTTTTTCTGAACATTGTTGTTCTTCGATGCCACTATAACGCGCTTTGCGCCCGCAACAGTGATAATAACGATATTCCTTGTCAGTCGTTTTCTCGATAGTGGCGTATCCCGTCATGGTATGTCCACACCCACATTGTACAATGCCAGTCAAGAGATAGTCACGCTTACCGTTGCGCTTGGACTTGCGTGTGTTGCGCTTCATTTGCACTTGCGCCGCCTCCCAGGTTGCTTCGTCCACAATCGCCGGGATAGCGATTGTGAAGGTTTCTTCTGGTAGGTCGCCGCTTGCCTTTGCTGTGTATTGCCATTCGCCGCGATAGGCGCGATTCTGTAAGATGCGCGTCACGGTTGTAGCAGTCCATCCTATCCGCCCCGCCCGCGTTGCCCAGGGGAGTGCAATCCCGCTTTCGGTTAGCCGTCGCCCTACCCCGCGCAAAGATAATGGGCCGATTTTTCCGTCACCTTCTGTGTACAATCGAAAGATGAGTCGCACTATCGCCGCTTTTTCTTCGTTTATGGTAAAGTTGACTACCCGCCCTTTTTCATCACGCTCATAGTCATAACCATACGGCGGTCGGCTTGTGCATATCACCATGCCTTCCGAAGCTTTTTGGCGTTTACCGCCCATCATACGCCGGTTTATTTTCTGGCGTTCATCGCTGCCTTGCCAGCCCCGGATCACAAGCATAATATCATATTCGGAAGTCACCCGCCCCAGGTCAAGACAATGCACTTCGACACCCACCCGCAATAGCGCCCGGATCGTTACAAGCAAGTCTACCACGTCACGGGATAGCCGGTCAACGTTCTGAACAATGAGGGCTTGCGCCTTACCATTTCGCAACAGCGCCAAGGCCGTTGCTCCGGCGGGCCGTTCACTGAAGGCCGTCGCACCGGATACCCCGTCGTCAATCAGTTCTTGCGTTACGGTCATCCCGTGGGCATCGGCGTACTTGCGCCCCGCGTCCACTTGCGCCGCCAGGGAAAACCCCTTGTCGGCTTGATCATCCGTGCTGACTCTTGCGTATACGATAGCATTCTTTGTGGTCATTCTACACCCCCTTGATTGCGTTTGTGTTCTTCCCTGAACGAAAAGGCCAACACCGCAAACACACAAAAGCCGATTACCGCTAACACTGACGGGATAAGCAAAGACCACCCGCGTATCCCTAGCATTGCTGGCTCGTCCAAGTAAAAGTCTTGTTTTGTGATTTTCTTCGTCATTTTGATAACCCCTTTCCTGTGCTTGACAGTTGAGAAACGAAAAGCGCCCACCCGTCAAATGACAGGTAGGCGCTTTTAGGTATGCCAACAGGCTGCCATGCCTTTGCGTGCATGGGCCGCCCGTGGTATACTGTGAGTAGCTCCCCGTCAGGCTGTTTGACGGTCGGAGTTAGTCCCTAGGAGGTGTTACCAGCATCTCCTAGGGACGCTCTCGTTATAGGGTGTGTTAAGGTTGCGACTTGGCTTTACGTGCTGCGAGCCAGGCCGCGCCGACTTCGTAAGAGATAAGCCAATAGTTACCAAACTTCTGACAATCCAACTTCCCCTCACGGCATAAGCGTGCAATGTGTGAATAGTGGACACCCGCTGCTGTCGCCAGTGAGGAAGCTGTAAAGTCTTTCTTTTCGGTTGCCATCGTCTTATCGCTCATGCTTCTATTTTACTCCAAGTACCTGGATTGTCAAGCATCAAACCCGCGCAATCTGGTAACTTGCGCCGGTCGCTTTCACCCAGGCACTGAATCAGGAGATTCCCCCAGCTATGTATACCCGCTATCTTACCGCCCACTTACCACCACATCGTCCGCGCTATCGGGGATCGCATCCGCATAAGCCAGCGCAACAGCGCACCCATTCATCGAGCCGCGCTGCGTTCATTGCAGCATCTCGGACCCGGAAGCCAGTGCTGCTGCTTGTTGTGCCTCTCTCACAGCGCGCCCACGTCGGGCAAGAATTAAGAGACATTGGACAATAGCCTCATTGTAGGGCGTTTCGGCGTTGTCATCGGTGGTCAAAGATGGTATACTAAAAGCGTAATCGTCTTTGGCGGTTGCCGCTCCCGCCGACGTGTCCCCGCTGCCAGGCATAGACACGTCGGCGGTGTGGTGATAATCAGTTTTCTGTGTAGTCATAGCTTCGTCTCCTCTTCTTCATTTGATATGTTGTCGGATCGCATCCCGATAGCGGTCTGCCAAATTCTGATTTCGCTTTTTCCATGCTTCGACTTCTCCACTTGATATGAAACAAAAAAGGGGAGGACCGGGAACCGAAGTTCCAAGTCCTCCCCTTTCATTTCCCTTCCGGTTTCCCGGTCAGGACGCCGCAGGCTTGAAGGCTTCCTGCGGTTCGGAGCGTTTAGCCCCAGACCTTTTCACGGTGTTTTTTCACCGCTATATGTTTATTATACCTGGTGGGCATGCCAAAATCAAGGGGGGAAAGCCCACGGGATTCCACAGTAAAGACCCACCGATTTGCGAGGGACACAGGCTGCGGTGGAGGTAAAGTTTGGGTTGAGCGAGTTTTTGCGGGTGGGAGGCGGTCGAAAGGCGGTCCTAAGCGCAGTAAAGCGGGCGTTAAGCCAGGTAGGAAGCACAGTAAGTCTGGAGAGCGGCGCAGTCAGAGCAGTCCACAGCAGTTTGGCGAGGGAGTGGCGGTCAGTTTGCGGGGTAAATGGACCCGTCCATGGCGCAAGCCGGACTGGAAATCAGGCGGCAGGCACGCGGAAACGGCGCGGCCAGTCCGCTGGCCGCGCGTCAGCCTGCGCCGTAGGCTAAGGTCAGGTCATCCGCGGAGCGGCGCGGGAGGCCTCGCGGACGAAGCGGGCGACGGTAGTCAGTAAGGTGAGGATGTCGCCGAGGAGCGAGGCTTTGGCGGCGTTGGCCAGGCCGAACCAGGGTGAGCGCTTCAATCCCAGGCGGGTCTGCACGGCGTTGCGGCTTTCGGCATAGGACTGGCGGCCGTGACGCAGGTCCCAGGTAGGGCCAGTGCTGTCGTGGTCACGTGCCAGGCGTAACGAGCCGTCCGGCAAAGTCAGCCCCACAGTGACGGTCATACCCAAGGGGTGTTCGGGAGTGCGCCAGGGGCAGTCCGGTCGAGTGTCGGGCGGCTTAGGATGCACGTCAGGTTGGGGATGCAGGAGACAGCGTTGCGCACAGACCCACTTGGTTTGCCGGGTGGTGTAGTTGTGGCCGTTACAGCGCAAGCGGTAGCCGTGCGGACAGAGCGGGATGCCGTCTCCGTCGTAGCCGCGCTGTAAGCACGCCGCGGCATCCTCGTCCAGCTGGTGGTGGCGAATTTCAATCGTGCGTAGAGCGTGCAGGTCTTGGTAGACGTAGCGCAGAATGTCGTCGTAGCCTTCGCCCGCATCGCCGAGGACTTCGCCGATCGACAGGTGCGGATAGCGGGCGCGCAGGTCGGCCAAGCCGGGCAGCGTCTGCAGATGGTCATTGCGATTGGCGCTGACGAAAGGGCCGCTGAGCGGCCACAAGGTGAAGAGGCGGTCATCCACCACATTGAAGGCCTTGCTCTTGTAGCCAAAGTAGTGCTTGCCTTTGGCGGAGGGCGAGGGTTGGGTGTCATCGCCGTCGGCGCGGGGCTGATTACTGCCGGCGTAATAGACGTAAGTCGCTTCGGGGTCGCGGGCGGCAGCATAGCGACAGTGGTCACGACAGGCGGTGCTGGCGCAGTCGCAGCCGGTGTGACCGGCAGCTTGCGCGGCACAAGTGCGCGTGGCGACTGGCTTGAAACAGTCAGCATTCTGGTGATGGCAGCGCATGCGCGAACGGGCGTATACGAGTTGGCTGTCGAGAGCGATACTGACGCCGTGCTCCGCGGATTCGCCGGGGAAGGTGCTGTGGTTGGGGATGAGTTGGTAGGCGAGGAAGGCCGTCACCAGGCTCTGTTCACCTTGGCGGAAGATTTCCTCCGGCGTGGCCTGGGCCACGTCGCGGAAGGTGGCTTCGCTGGGGATATCGTCCAGTTGGATGCCCAAGCGGCGACAATAACCCTGGCCCCGTTCGGCCGAGCGCAATTCCTGCGCTAGTTGCGGCCAACTCCACTGTTTGGCGCGCGCCAAGAGGATGCCCAGGCCGATGCTGAGCGGATCGAAGGGCGGGGGGCCCAGGTGACTGCGCAGCCGTTGGGCAAAGAGGGGCCGCCAGGCGCTGAAGTCGAAGAGGCGCAGGATCAGGTCGAAGTCGTCCAGCCCCTCCCAGTCATGCGCGGTCAGCGTGGTCTCAGGCGGCAGCCACTGATAGTAAGAGCGACAGCGCCGTCCCGGCCACGCGGGCACATCCGGCAGAGGGGCCAGCTGTAGCGGCAGGTGCGGGCGCAGCGTGGCCCAGTCGAAGACCTCCACGAAGTGCGGCACGTACAGGCGCCGTTCCGCGGCGGGCAACACGCGCAGGGGCTCCCACTGCGCACGCGGCAGGCTTTCCAGTGCCGCAAACGGACTCGCGGGGATTTCCAAGGGGGTGTACGGAGTACTCGGTGGAATCAAGGTCAGTGTGCTCATCGCCGCCGCCGCCGTTGCCAGGTGCGATTGTGGCGTAAGGCTTGCAGATAGGCCGCGCGCCTGTCCTGTGCGCACAGCGTGTACAGGTCAGCGCTCAGTCCCGGCTGCCGCAAGATGACCAAGGCTTGCACGTGCAACTGCCGGATGCGTTCGTTGCTCACGCCCCAGGCGCGCCCTAACGCCACCTGCGTACACGGCGCTTGCCCGTCCAGCCCATACAGCGCGCGCACCACGGCCTGCAAGCGGGTGGGCAACTGCGCCACCACCGCTTGCACGGCACTCCGCACCGCGGGGAGTTGGCTCAGGGAGGGCCCGGACTCCGGCGCTGCCATGACCGGCCCGGCCAAGGTTGACGCCCGCCGCCCTGCGTGCGCCGTCGCCCACAGCGCACGCTCCACCGCCACGCCCGCGTAAGTCGCGAACTGCACCCCACGCTGGGGGTCGAAGTGCAACGTGGCCCGCCACAGGGCCAGCCGCCCGGCTTGCACCAACTCCGCGTAGGGCACGCCCGTGTGGGCCACCTGCCGCAAGAGGGTGTGAATCAAGCCACTGTGCGCGCGCACCAGCGCATCCTGACACGCCCGGCAGCCGCTTTGCGCGCAGGTGAAGTCCCCGCCTTTACTGGGGTCATTTTCGGTTATACTACACATACGACACCTCCTGTGCTGAGTGATTGGGTACACTCTTACTCTACAGGAAGTGTCGTTTTTTGGGTTGCGCTAGCCCGCGCGCTTGGGTTGGTTTTTAGCCTCTGGACTTACTGTGGAATCCCTTGATGATTCGCCACTTGTTGTTTTCTGTTACAGCGGGTAGAGAATTACCAACCATTAAAACGTCTGCTAACACCTATTAACGGACGTAAAAACGCGCAGGAATTGTCTTCGTGATAATCTCGATACACACTAATACCATGCAAAAAGTATTGTTAACGCTGCTTAACCACGATGGGTGACACCGGCTCCTGGCTCCACCACTCTGAGATAATGCACACACCCTAAGCCATCACCCGCAACAATGGTGCCGTCGGACGCGACAGCACAGGTCTCAATGGCGCCATCGGCGCTGAAAGTCACCACACATTCCCCGTTTTTCAGGTTCCACACCTTGAGCGTCCGGTCCAACGATGCGGAGATCGCGCGCTGCCCATCCGCCATCACCGCTACTGCCATGACAAGGGCCATGTGCCCTCGCAACGTCGCTTCTTCCGCCCTCGTCGCCAGGTTCCACACTTTGAGCATCCCATCCCAAGACGCCGACACCGCGCGTTGTCCATCCGCTGTCACCGCCACCGCATTGACCAGGTCCGTGTGCCCTCGCAACGTCGCTTCTTCTTCGCCCGTTACCAGGTTCCACACCTTGAGCGTCTGGTCGTCCGACGCCGACACCGCACGCCGTCCATCTGCGGTCACTGCCACCGCATTGACCCGGTCCGTGTGCCCTCGCAACGTCGCTTCTTCTTCCCCCGTTACCAGGTTCCAGACTTTGAGCGTTTTGTCGTGAGATGCGGAAATCGCACGCCGTCCATCTGCGGTCACCATCACCGCACTGACCCGGTCCGTGTGCCCTCGCAACGTCGCTTCTTCCGTTCCCGCTGCCAGGTTCCACACCTTGAGTGTCTGGTCGTAAGACCCCGACACCGCTCGCCGTCCATCTGCGGTCACCGCCACTGCACTGATCCAGTCTGTATGTCCCCACAACCTCGCTACTTCTGCCCTTGTCGATAGGTTCCACACCTTGAGCGTCTGGTTGGCCGACGCCGACACCGCGCATCGTCCATCCGCTGTCACCGCCACCGCATTGATCCCGGCTGTGTGTTGCCGCGACGTCGCTTCTTCTCCCCCCGTCGTCAGGTTCCACACCTTGAGTGTCTGGTCGTGAGACCCCGACACCGCGCGCCGTCCATTTGCGGTCACCGCCACTGCAAAGACTAGGGATGTGTGCCCTCGCAACGTCGCTTCTTCCGTCCCTGTCGCCAGGTTCCATACTTTGAGCGTCTGGTCGTAAGACCCCGACACCGCGCGCTGCCCATCCGCTGTCACTGCCACCGCTATGACATGATCTGTGTGCCCCCGCAACGTCGCTTCTTCCGTCCCCGTTACCAGGTTCCATACCTTGAGTGTCTGGTCAAAAGACGCGGAGACCGCGCGCCGTCCATCTGCGGTCACCGCCACTGCACTGACTAGGGATGTGTGCCCTCGCAACGTCGCTTCTTCTGCCCCCGCCGCCAGGTTCCATACTTTGAGCGTCCTGTCGTCCGACGCTGACACCGCCCGCTGCCCATCTGCGGTCACCGCTACCGCATTGACCCGGTCCGTGTGTCCCCGTAATGTCGCTTCTTCCGCCCCCGTCGTCAGGTTCCAGACTTTGAGCGTCTGGTCGTCCGACGCGGAGACTGCGCGCTGCCCATCCGCCGTCATCACGACGGCCCAGACCTGGCTCGCATGCCCCCTCAACGTCGCTTCTTCCGCTCCCGTCGTCAGGTTCCAGACTTTGAGCGTCTGGTCAAAAGACGCGGAGACCACCCGCTGCCCATTCGCCGTCACCGCCACCGCTATGACCCAGTCCGTGTGCCCCCTCAACGTCGCTTCTTCTGCCCCCGTCACCAGGTTCCAGACTTTGAGCGTTTGGTCGTGAGATGCGGAAATCGCGCGACACCCATCCGCTGTCACCGCCACCGCCCTGACCCCGGCTTTGTGCCCTGTCAAAGTCCGCAGCAGTGGGCCACCTGGAGGTAGTAAGTTTGCTTTTAATGGGTATAGCCAAGGTACGTCTTTATACTGTACAATGTGGTCGCACAAGTCACGCAGTTCGGACTGTGAGAGCTGGCCCAAGCGCCCCAACAACTGTCCCGGCAATTGGGATGGGTCGCAGACCAGGACATGGGCGGAAAGGCGTAACGCTCCTTGTACCAGGCGCATCGAGGTGTTCCTCCCCTCAGGAGCAAAGGGGTAGAGATCATAGTCGGCGACCAGCGCGTTGATGCCGGTCGCGTGCAGCTTGGCGCGCATCCAGTCAAAACCAAGCAGGAGCGCGTCCATGTCGGCAATGCGCCCGGCTTGTGCCAGATGATAGGGCAGATACGGGTAAAAATAGCCATCGTCAGGCCCCGTGTCCCACGCGACCACGCCCTGGGCATTGTGGTTACACTGAACAGCGTAGGCGTCCACAAGCTGCGCGTGCAGCGCCGGGAAGTCCGTCTGCTGGCTCACCAGGTAGGCGCGCACCACGTCGTGCAAGCGTAGTACCCGCACCTTCAAATCAAAGTGCTGGACTAGCGAGAGATCGGCCAACCGCTGGCACAACTCCTCCACGTCAAAATCGTCCAGCCCGCCTGTCGCACCCCACAGCACTTCCAACGCGGCCAGCGGCACGTCCACGTCCTCCGGGAAGACGGCCAACTCGGTATAGCGGGCGCGTTGCTCCACGTTCAGCAGCCCCAGACTCACGCCCAACGTCAACGCCACCGCCTGGTCACGCGCCTCGGCATCCCGCGCGTCGAAGGCCGTTAGCCCGTGTTTGTCCAGCGCGCGATTGACCCACGCCAGTGCATCATCCAGCGTTTGCCCCAGTTCCACACGCGCGCGCAGCGCACCGTTCGCCAGCCCCAGCAACAACGGCCATTCCCCCAACCGTCCCGCCAACGCCCGTAGGAGCAATTCCTTGTGGTCGCCCAGCCCCGTCCCCAACAAGGTCACGGCCTCGTCCGCGCGCATCGCGTCGACATCCACAGGATGCACGTCGGCGGGCAGCGTGTCGCGGTTGCGTGTGGTGATTAGGCGCGCGCAACCCAGGCCGCCGCGCAGGAAGGGGCGCAGGTGGACCGGGTTCCATACATCATCCACCACCAGCAGGCAATGCTTTTTCCCCAATGCTTCCGCCAGCTTTTGCGCTGCATCTTCGGCATCCACAAAGGCGGGGCGTTCGCCGGTCAGCGCATCGTACAGCCTAACTGCACCGCCGATCACATCCGGAGTCTCACCCAAAGTCACCCACAGCACGCCATCGGGGAACCTGTCGCGCAGGTCGTGGCACAGGGCACGCGCCAGGATCGTTTTGCCGTAGCCGCCCGCTCCACGCAGCGCGGCGGTAATCGCCACTGGCGCATCTCGGTCTTCAGCCAGCAGTGCATCACGCAGGGCGTTGAATTCGATGAGCCGGGACACGAAGTCGCGCGGCAAATCATCAACCATAAAGGGAACGGGTTTTGAGGTAGAACTGGTTAGTGTTGCCAGGTCGGCGGGAGGATAGGCGGAGAACTCGTCAGCCAATTGGTTGAGATCATTGTGTAAAGCGTCATCCGGTGAGATTTGTTCAGCCAGCACGCGCAGCAAAAGGATGAGAGCGTTGTCACCTTGAGCGTTGGTTTTGTCGCAAAAAGCGGTGACAAGCAGCGCGACGCGCGTGGCACGGTCAGGCGTGTTTTCAGGAACACGGTTAATCCAGGAAGCTAGGCGCTCATCGACGAAGACCGCACGGAGGGCGCGATCGCTGTCTAGGGCGCTGCAACGTGTAAGGACATCACGCAACCGTTGAATCAAATCAGCAGAGATAGTTACCACAGTTCCTCCGAAAGTGAAGAACCCTGATCTTCCTTAGAGATTTAGCCCATTTGCCAACGTGACCAGTTCCACGTTGCTGCCTTCGCGCAGGAGAGTGAAGCGCGGGCATTGGTGCAGTTCGCCCGGCGAAATTTGCAGGTCGAAGGGGAACAGTTCAGGCAGGTGTAGCAGATCGTAGAGAGGTAGTGCATCAGCGGCGACGCTGCGCAGGGCAGTTTCGAGTAACCACAGGTCCAATGCTCTGTGCGTCAGGGAATACGGCGGCGAGGCGCGGTAGACGCCTCTGCCTTTCGCAAGTTCCACAACGCCCCAGTCCTTCAAGGAGAGCAGGATGCGCGGTGTGGAGAAGCGCACGATGGCGCGCTCGCCCCAGCGCGCCACGATGTCGTGACGCAATTGGGCGGTGGTGAAGGTGTCTTGCAACCGCCGCAAGCGCCCTACTTGCGCGACCACGTCGCGGAAGTAAGGATAGCGCAACATCGCCATGCCCCAATGCAGCGCCAGGCGCGCTTGCGGATCGAGTTCGGGCCACAACGCCAGGGCTTCATCACGCACTCGCGCTATCTTCGCCGGCACACGTAGCCAGATGCCGGTCAACAGGATACTCACCTTAGCTTGTGATTCATCCGATTGGATTTCCACGCTCAACACGCGGCGTAATGCTGTACGGACGGCTTCCGGGTCCTGCGTGGAAAGCACGATTTCGACGGTCTGGTCTAGCCAGGCGCGTTTGAGCTGGCGATCAAAACCTACACGTTCGGGCATATCAATCCACCTTGTGAGTATAGTGTTATCAGAATCGTACCAATGGGACGATGACTTCTTCCAGGGCCAGGCCGCCGTGACAGAGCGCCGTCTCGCCGCGTCGCAAGAAGGCCGTGCGTCCCGGCGCAAAGAGCAGGTGCAAGCCTGCCGGCAGGCCGGCGGGCGTCCAGGCGACGGCTTGCGGAACTTGTTCATGCGCCCGGCGTAGAAATTCCTCGTTGGTGTAGATACGTACACGCTGGCCGCGCGTCTCCACCAATACGCCCTCTTGGGGTGCGCCAATCCCAACGGCTTCGAGGTTGCCGTGGTCGGCGGTGAGCCAGATAGCGAAACCCGCCGTCTGCAATGCGGGCAGCAGTGTGTTCAATGGCCCTTGTTCCGCCCATTGCGCTACCTGTTGTCGCAATCCTGCCGCACCCAGGCGCATCCCGTGCAGCATCGCATCCACCTGGGTCAAGACCAGCGCCAGCGTCCGGATACGTGAATCGTGCAGCGCAGCTTGCCATGCCTCCGGCGCGGGATCGCGGAGGTACTGCACTGCTGCAGGCGGCATCCCCTGTCCAGCCCAAAAGCTTTGCCAGCGTCTCGCTTCGGCGTCGGTGCGCTGCCAGGTGTCGGTGAAGGCGTAAGGCGGCAGACCGGCCAGCAATGCCTGGCGGGAGATGGCCGTGAGCGTCGGCAGCCAGGCGAAGAGACTATCTTGGGTCTCCGGTTTGAGGCCCAGCGTATCGCGCAGCACCAGCCATTGATCCCACGCCAGGCCGTCCAGCACCAACAAGGCCACCCGTTCGTGCGCGCCGGTCCGCACTTGATGCGCCAGCAACTCGGCGACCTGGTGGCCCAGCGCCGGCGTCGGGATCGGCGGCAATGTCGCCAATGGCGCGTAGTGGTCCGATAGCCAGACCGCGAAGCGCGCCTCTACGGCATCGTGCAGAGTGGTGAAGCGCTCCGTCTCATCTACGCTGAGGGCGACGCGGTCTGACAGGCGTAGCGCCTCGGCCCAACGTGGCGCGAAGTTCAGCCACGCGCGATAGCTCGCCGTGGATGCGGGAAGCGCTTCGGCAAGTTCGGCCTGTAACCGGATGAAACGCTCGCGGTCGTAGGCGTTCTGGTCGAAGAAGACACCGGCCTGCACCCAACCATAAACCGGAGTCGGCTCGCGCAATCGCGTCGGGGTAAGACGGCCTTCCAGGAACAACGTGTCCATATACGCCTGGATGTCGCGGTCGTCGAAAAGGGCAATCGCGAGGGCATCCGATTCGGCAGCGACCGGGAAGCCTTGCCTGGCAAGGTAGGCTGGCCAGGCTGCGGCCAGCAGGCGATAAAGCGCGGCGGAATCGCGCAAGAGCGCAGTCAAGGGCAAAGCAGCCAGGGCGGGGCGCGCCTGCCAGTGCTCCAGTAGCAGCGTATCGAGCGACGGGGGCGGCGTTTGCCCCAAACGATAACGGCGCAGCAGATAGCGCACCAGCTCTACCGGCTCGCTGATTACCTCGGGCGTGACGCCGTAGACGAATTCCAGCAGGTAACACTGCGTCTGTTGTTTCCCCAGGCGCTGGGCCGGCACGTGGGCGCGATAGGCCGTATACAGGCGGGGCAGCGCGGCGCGATCATGGTGCGCCAATTCCCGCAATAGCGGGTAGGCCAGCCGAGGGAAGAAAGCAAACAGCGCCAGCGAACGCGCCGCCTCCCGTCCTCCGGCTTCCAGCAACAGGTCGTAGGGAAAGGTATTGGGTTCGGTGGAGGCTGTCCGCACGAGCAGGCGCAGTGCTTCGCCGTCCGCCCAACGCGCGCGGTAGTCGGTTTCATAGGTGTAGCGGAAGGCGGCGAAACGTTCCGGCTCGTAGGTGAGTACGCCTACGCCTTGCGCCTGGATGACGCTCAACACGGTATCGTCAAGCAGCAGGCCGTCGGAATCGAGCGCGAGCGTGAGGCGCGTCGCTGGATTGAGCGCCAGACGTTCGATCACAGCGCCAGTCCAATCCGCAGGCGATGCCTTCATAAGCCTAGCCACTCCTGCAATAGGGTCTCCAGCGCGGCGAGCACTTCGGCGTAGGCGTGCGGCTCTGGCGCGAGGTGGCCCACAGACCGCTCCCAGGCCACATCCATTCCCGGACGCCGCGCCAGGTGTAATAGCGCTGCGACGCTCTCCAGCGCGTAGCCCTTGTGCTCGAATTTAGCCGTAACAACGTTCTGAAAGCGAGCCTGATTCAATTGCGCGCGTTGCACGGTGAGCAGATACCAGACATCGTACAGATCGCGGGGGTAGCTGCGCCGCAGCAAGGCGCGCAGTTTTTCGGCCAACATTTCTTCCAGGCAGTAGACGCGCACCGTGAGTGGTGAGGATGGAGCATCCGAATAGGGATGGAGAATGGGGCGCGGGTCGGGCGGCAGGATGACGGTCTCGTAGCAGGTCAGGTCAAGCGTGATGCGCGCTGGATCTGCGCCAGGCTGCCCCAAGGGGCCTACATAACTGATCCGCGCGCGATAGGCTTCTTCTCCTGGCAGATCGCGGCTTTGCTTCCACAAGGCGATCTGCATAGGGATGCCGAAATCGGCTGCGACACGACGACAAACCTCGCGCACTTGCGCTTGTAATGTAGCTTCGGAGAGGGGTTGAAGCACAGTGAAGTCCAGGTCCTCAGAAAAACGGAAGGTTGGGAAGTAGATTTTGCGCAGCGCCGTGCCGCCTTTGAAGGCCAGGGACTCGGCCACTTCCGGTAGCCGCGCCAGCCCCAACAGGAAACAGCCCAGGACATAATCGCGTTCTTGTAGCTCCACACGCACCCCGGCTTGCGCCGCCAGCCGTTGTAATTCAGTTCTGGGTATCAATTAGCTCTCCTGCCAACGCTGGATTTCAGCGTCGGAGACATTGATGCGCAGCCGCCAGCGCGTTTCTATTGGCCCAGCGGCTGGGCGGCCCGGATCCAACAGGGCGCGCCCGCCGGAAAGCGCGGCCCGCCACTGTTCTGCGTAATCGCCCACCGGCAGCGCGAACCGCTCTGCCAGATAGCCTAACCGCTTAAGCAACGCGCCGTTCTGCATCCGCAGCGCGTATTCAGAGAGCCGCGCCAGATCGGCGCCGCGTTCTTCTACTGCGGCGACCAGCGCCTTGGCCGTCTCGGTGATACCGCCGCAGTATTCGGGATGATCCAGCGCATCCACCACGCTCTTTTCCAGATCGGTGATGGCGATGGGCTGACCTTCGATCCATACGGTTTGTACGCCGAAGCGCTTGTGCGGACGCAGCGCGACAAAGGTGTAGGTCACGCCGAGCAAGGTGACAGGCTGGCGACGACGGGGCGCGACTATCCACACGTCGCGGGGTATTTGCTCGGTGAGGCCGTGATGGTGCAGCGCCGTCCAATAGGCGATATAGCCTTCGGGGGCCAGGTGCTGGGCCAGGCGAAATTCATGGAGGGTAAAGCGGCGCTCCGGCCCGGCTTCGAGAGGGACGATGAGGTAGCGGCCCTTATCCAGCGCGTGCAGCCAGCCGCCCTTGACCAGATCATGCAGCAGCTTGTAGGTCGCCGTCTGCGAGCCGCCCAGGAGCGCGTGCGCTTCAGCCGTGGTGAAGACGTTCCGCCCGTCGCCTGCCAGGGTGGTGAGCAAGCTGGTCGCCTTGCTCCCCAAACCGGTGAAGTCTCTGTTAGTTTGTGCGCTCATCCTTACCTCTGATGTAAGGATGATAACACAAAATAACAGAAATGGCAAATGGCTCTCCTTGTGCGATCATTTTCATCCCTCCGCCTTGATGCGGGCATTGTCGTAGTACATGAGGAGTTGGGCGTCTTCCTGGAGGACACGGGCAGGGAGGCGGGCAGCAACGACGAGGATGTCGGTGTAACGCTGCTCGCGCCAGGCGTGACGGAAACCCGCTAACAGGGCCTCTTTGCGGAAGACGCGCAGCCGGCCTTTCTCCTTGAGGTAGCCCTCGAAAACGCGCTGTAAGCGCCGCTCTCGCAATTGGGCGAGGTGCTGTTCCTGGTTGGGGTCGGGCGCACACCAGCGGCCGACCGTATCCTGGATGAAGTCCTCGTGGAGGATGTCGCGCAGTTCCACCGGTTCTTCGTTTTTGCCCCAGGCGCGCTGGGCCTCGCGCATAAAGAGCGGTTGCAGCTCGCCCTCGGTGCGCGGACTTTCTTCCAGACGGAGGCGCACCCACTGGCGCGCGCTGCTCCGGTCGGTGACGATGAGGGGCAGTTGTGTCACTTCCTGGGCTTCCAGAAAGCGGCGGTCATATTCGGCGGCCTGCTGTGGGAGGAAGTACATCTTGTCACGTATCGAGTAACGCTCGTGCAGCCCGGCGTAGAACTCGGCGGCGTCGAGCGGGACGGGGACGCCGCGCTGGACGTGGAAGGCGACCATGCGGTCGAAGAGCAGGTAGTTCTGGCGCTCGGCGACGGCTTCCAGCCGCCCGTCGATCAGCGCGGGAAGGGGCAGCCGCCCCAGGTGATAGTCCACGAAATCCCACACGCCCTGTCCGGTGCCCGCCACGCGACGGAAGCGCGTCTCCAGGTTGTCGTTGGGTTTGTAGGCGGAGATGATAAGATCCTGTTTGACCGCGCCTGTGCTAGTAACCTGGTTAAATGACCCTTGCTGTTTGTTCAATGTGCGTACATCTGCAACAACAAAACCTGCACGCTCGAGGCCCTCTCGAATGGCGTTCCAAACTGCGTTTTGGGAATTATGAAACTCCACTGTCATCCAGCGTCCCGGTTTGAGCACACGATAAAATTCCCGAAAACAAGCTTCCATAAGCTCTTGATATTCCGGTAACGCTTTACGTTGTACTTTGTTAACGACAGCTTCGGCACGATTGTTCGTAAACTCACGCAACCAGGCTTCCCAAAGGAAGTTAAGCTCAGAGTACATCAAATTCTGTCCGAATGGTGGATCTACAAAGATATAATCGACTGTAGTCGATGGCAATGTGCTTAAGGCTCCAGATGAAACTGTTTGGACAACAACATTGCTACCAGCAACAAAACTCTGAAACGCTTGACTTATATTACGTTCTTTCCGAGGCAACACATCAAAAAGTGACAGTTCCACCGGTAATGCACTCACATAGAGTGTCCCTGGTAAACCGGGTGTGCCGCCTGGTTTGGCAGGTTGATACCGACGCATCTTGTTGACATGCAAATTAATAGAGGAAAGAAGAAATAGGAATTCGAGTACATTATATCGATAAGCTCTTTCCATAAAAGCCGCCATAACCCATAGGTTTCGGCGCGTATAGAAATGATGAACATGGGTAATACCAACATTCATCGGATCAGATGTTTTCTCACCTGGCAATATTTCGTCAGTAGGGAACCAGTAGGGGATCTCACTTTCCTCGATTCGCCGGATGAGCGCCAGGTCGTTGGCGTCGGGCTGTTTCTCGTAGCGTTTTTTCCCTACCGAGTAGTTGATGAGCACGGGCACCTGTTTGGCGCGGCGCAGCGGCTGCTTGAGCGCCGCGTCGAACACGCTCTCCCAGGCGCGGTCCAGCGTACGCTTGCTTTGCAGCGCGCCGCAGGCCGGGCAGAGGAACTCGTCGCGCACTGCGCCCTGTTCCTGATCCACCGCCGCTTCCCAGAAGATAATTTTGCTCCCGCACTCGCTGCAGATAAAGACGTCCGACCAGACGGTGTAGTTGATTTTGCCCCTCACGCCCTGAGTGTGCTGCGTTTCGTACATCCAGCCGCACTCGGCCTCCACTTCCTTTAGAATACGATTCGCCTCGCGTTCGAAGGCGGCGGCATCCACCGGTGTATTGTAGTTGTAGGCGATAAAGGTGGCGGCGGGAGAGAGGTCAACGAGGATGGCGCGACGCGCCCCCAACCGTGACCGTAGGGGCGAGGCAATCTCCTGTGAGGGTTCGCCCTGCGCAGACACGTCGGCATCCGCCGGTTTCGGGTTGGGCCTGGCCGTCTTGGAGATTGCCTCGCCCTTACCGGGATCGTAGATGTTGCCGGCGTCGTCCACGAAGTAGCCCAATCCCTCCACGGCCTTGCGGTCGCCGCAGAGTTGGGCGGCAACGCCGGTCATCCCCGTGCCGCAGAAGCCGTCCAGCACCACGTCGCCCGGCTCGGTGTAATGGAGGATGTAACGCATGATGGCCTTGTGGGGGACTTTGGTGTGGTAGGAGTGCGCGTTATAGATGGGGTCGTTCTTGCCCTCAGAAACGTCGGCGGCGAAAGGCTCGCGGTGGTAGGAAGGTAGACGGTAGCCGGCAGACGGTAGACGGGATGTCGATTCGCTCATTCGCTGATTCGCCGATTCGCCATTTGCCATTTGCCATTCTTCCAGGATTTCGGGGAGGAAGGGGTTGGGACAGGCGGTGTAATAGGGCGGGTCGGAGAGGGCGAGAATCGCGTCCACCAGAGTGGCTTCGTCATCCGCGATAGGGAAGCCTTCGATAGCGCGGAAGGCGGGGTCTTGCAGGTGTTGTCGCAGGCGCTCGCGGTATGCGGCGCGGCGTCTGGCCTGGTCTGCGTCATATTCGGCGCGTGGTTCGGCCAGCAGGGTAAGCTGATCGGGCATGGTGTCCTCCGTAGAGAATCGTGTAGGCGCTTGGTCACGTCATCGACTGCGCCTTTGAGTGTACCACAGTTTGCTAAGTTGCGGGCAGCAAAGCCTTTAGGTCGGCAGAAAGGCCCTCGTGCGCCAGGAGCGCCAGGTGATTTCGCGCGCGGGACATGCCCACATACGCCACCGTCACCGGGTCGGGCCACACATTGTCTTCCAGGCCGGCCAGGATGATTACGGGGCTTTCCAGCCCTTTGAAGGATTGGACGGTGAGCAGGGAAACTTCGCCACTCTCCGGCGTCAACGTCTCGGTCAGGAGATAATTGCCGTAACGCGCGCCGGGCTGCACCGCGCCCCAACGGCGCGGGGAGAGCACCACCACGTCAGAGGTATCCAGCCGCTCGACGACCAGGAAACGGTGCAAAAGCGCCCGCAGATGGCGCTCCAATTCGGCTGCTTCGCGATAATAGAAGATTTCAGGCGCGCGCCCCGGCGGGCCAAAGGGCTGCGGACGCGGCTCGCCCCTGTAAAAGCGCACCACAGTCGAATGGATTTGCTGCGTGTTACGACAGTTGCGCGTCAATGGGAATGTCGGCAGATCCCAGGGCAGCTCAAAACGGGGCCGGAACAGGTTTTGATTATCGTCCTTGAAAACGTAGATGATCTCGGCGTGACCCTTATTCAGCAGTGTATCCAGCGCCAGCAGCCATTCGCCGTAGAAATCTTGTCCTTCATCCACAATCAGGGCGTCGTAGCGCGGCCCCAGGATTTCGGCGGCGCGCGACAACATATCGGGGTAAACGTCGCGTAAAAACGCTTCTTGATCCTGACTATATGCGGCGCGTTGAGTGCGAAGTTCATCGCGCAACCCGGCCTCGGCGACCCAATCCTCGACCAGGCGATGGAAATGCGCAACATCTATGCCCTCCGGCAGGGAATGAGCGCGCACGAACTCGCTCAGATAGCGGTTGAAGCACACCCACAGCACCCGGAATCCGGCCCGCGCCAACCGCCGAGCCTGTTCCAATGCGAGCAAGGTCTTGCCTGAACCGGCGCAGCCTGCGATCAGGGCGCGGCGTTGAGACTGAAGCACGTCTAGCACATAGAACTGCTCTTCGGTGAGGCGCAACAGTGTCTCGGTTTCGGCCTCTAAGGTGTCGCGCAACAACGGCGTCAGCGTCCAACTGGGGGAAAACAGGCGCACCAACGCCTCAACACCTTCACGCCCCACCTGTCCAGCCTGCTGATCGTGTCCGTGCCAATACGCCATAGCCTGCCGCACCCAGCCGTTCACATCCGCCAGGTCAGCCATATCCAACACCAATGCAGCAGGAAGCTCCGGCAGCAAATCCCGTTCCACACTTGCGTCGGGGAATGCAATCGCGTACCCCAACGTCAGCCAACGGGTCTGCCACGGGGGAATGCCCTTGAGCAAATCCAAGAGGCTATGCTTGGCGCGGCGCACCTGGGCGATAGGGTCTTTGATCGCGTTTTGATTGGAGAACCATTCCCCGGTCGCGCCGTCGTAGCGGATAAGGCCGCCCTTTACCTCCAATACCAGGATGCCCAGTTCCGGGTGAACGAGGACAAAGTCGGCCTCGCGGTCTTCCGGGCCGTATTGCGGGTCGCGCGCCAGCCAACGCGCGGAGTGGAATACCGTGAACTCCGGCGGCAAGTGGGCTTCGAAGGCTGCGTAAAGTCGTCGTTCGGCCGCACTCTCTGTGTCATCGCGCATGGGATGTGGAAACATTCGCGCCATAAGGTCACCCCTCAATAGTAGAGCGCCACACCTGCGGCGGTCAGCATTTCGGCCAGGAAATCGGCGGCCAGGCCGCGTTTCAGTTGGGCATGATGGTACTGGTTATAGTAGTTGCGGAGGCATTGATAACAACTGGTTTCCGGACCACACTCGCAATAGGCCACGCGCCGCCAGGCCGCCCGGAACACCTCCACAAAGTTGTCGGCCACACGCCGCACCAGCGCCGCGCCACCAGGTACATTATCGAACAACACCACTGCCGGAACAGGACTTCCCGGATAGGGGTAGAGCGTGCCGTTCAGATCATCGCGGGGGATACTCAAGGCAGCGCTTGCCCCTTCCAGCAATGCAAAGAGCAACGAACGCCATAACGATAGATCGGGATTGAGCGCCAGCGAACCGGCGAAGCGCAAGTCGAGCACATCGGTGATGAATTCGTGGCCCAGACCATAGGTTTGAATCGCTTTGGAAGCGCACGGTTTGCCGGTACGAGGATTGTCGTGCGCGGTTCTCCGGCTTCCGCCGTACTGCGCCGGTTCGGCCCACCCACAACTTGTGCAGACACGAAAGCCTGCCCCGCCCGCATTGTTGACCAACGCCAGGCGACCGTACCGGGAATAGCGTTGTGTAAGTTCCACCTTTGGGCTGCATAAAGCGGTCACACGTTCCAGGTCGGGCGGTTCCCGGTCGTAGTCAGCAAAATGGACCTGCGAAGCATAGAAACGCTCCGGGCGCTGTTCGCCGGGGTCGGCCACCACGCGAGCGGCGAGGAAGCCGAACTCCGGTGTGATGAACCGTCCACGCAAGCGCGAGCGGCTGAGATTGGCGTTGCAGGCTTCGCACCGGTCCTGGCTTAGCGACGTTGGCGCGCGATGGTAGCGGCCACATTCGGCGCACACGGCATAATGCGTCTCCGGCCAGTCTTTGCCGGGTTGTTTGTAGATGCCGCCTCCGGTCCAGATCTTTTTTGCCGCCACCACCTGCCCGCCAGGCGCAAATTCGGCGATAGCCATGCGCAGGTCGCGTTGAAGCTCGATTTGTGCGGCTGCCGGTTCGGGGATGTGATCGGTGCGCAATTCTACCACGTCTGAAGGGAAACCGTATTTGGGCAGCACGTTGCGCGAGCCGAGAAAGCCTAGCAAGTCACGACCACGCACGGTACGCGCTACGTATTTGTAGTGATCGGCTAGCCGGTACTGCCGATTTTGTACCGCTTCTTGTTCGAGCTGTTCGTAAAGCTCGAGGTCGCCATTCACCTCGCGTACTGCCAGATCGAGAATAGAATCACCCTGCACATTGCTCAACGTTTCTAGCCAGCCCCAGGTATCTAGCGCCAATGTGCTGTGGAGTTTGGAAGGGACAATGCGGTACAATGCGGCCTGAAGTTCCGGCGGACGTTGGGCAATGTACTCCTGGAACAATTCTGGCCCTGTGGCGCCTGTCTCCGGCGCGAAGAACTCGCCTACCTTTCTGTAGAGATACCCTCGTTCTCTGGCCCAGAGGAAAAAGGCCGCCCATAGCACCGAGTGGACGTGACGGCGCACAATCTTCTCGTTTTCCACCACCACCAACGGCGCAGCAATCTCTCCGGAAACCAATCGTTTTGGCTCAGCATAATGGCTGAGGTCGTGCGAGCGCCGTTGCGCGTAGGTGAGGGCGAAGGCTGCCGTATCAGCGCGTCGCCCGGCCCGCCCGGCTCGTTGCAGGTAATTGGCCGTGGCGGGAGGAACGTTGCGCATCAACACGGCCTGGAGACTGCCCAGGTCTACGCCCAGTTCGAAGGTTGTAGAGCAACTGAGCAGATTGATCTCACCGTCGGTAAACAGCCTCTGTATCTTGGCAGCTTCATCGGAACGCCATTGCGCCGTGTGCTCCTGCGCTACCAAGGGAATCGGATCGAGGTTGAGCATCAGGTGGCGATAGTGGTTTTCCTGCCAGGCCGGGTCGCTTTGCGATACCGGCGTCAGCTTGCCGTCGCAGGCATACTTGGGACAAAGATTGCGCAGGTTCGCCCCGGTCACGTTCTGACAACGGGAACAGCGATAGAGTTGTGATGCTCCTTCCAACACCGGAACCCATTCCCAAAAGTGATAATCTACGCGATGGACAACCCCCACGTTCTTAAGATTCACGGTTGGCAGATATGGCTTCCACGGCGAGGCTGCTTCGGCCAGATGTCGCCATAGCCCTGCCAACGCCGCCAGCGCATGGTTTTGGATTTCAGCATCAGACAGACCACTCTCCTTCAGCAAGCGTCGCAAGAAATCCAGACGCCGATTTCCGCCACGACGCGGCGCCCACCCCAGAACCCCGTGCCTGGCATCGCCGCTGATATCACTGATGAACAATTCTTTATTGCGCGGCTCAAAGGCTGCGCTGCGCGCATCGACACCTGAAGGATAGGTGAGAACACCTTGCTGCCGCAACATGTCCAGGAAGATCAACAGCAGCGTCCCAACCTCGTCTGGACTGAAATACCACGGCGCTTCGAGCAGGAGCGGCGGGGGCGACCAGTGAGGGAGCGGTGCCAGCCGGAAGGCCAGCAAGCCCAGTCCTTCCAGGCTCATCCGGGTATCCAACGCAGTTAACTCCTGCATAAGCCAGGTGCGCACGGTGGTTTGGCGTGTGTCGTAACTCTGATCAAGCGTGAACATACCGGCCTCTTCGGCCAGGCGCTGCACCCGTCCCACCAAGTCGTCCAGCCGCAAGCGCCCGCTACGTCCGGCATCATCGCTCTGGAGCGCCAGATAGATCAACCGGCGGTGAAAGATGCGTTCATACGTGCGCTCTACATAAGGGGCGAAGAAGGCTGCATCTTGCCGACTATCGGAGAAGGTCAGCAGTTTACGTCCCTCGCCCGGCAAGACGCTGGTTTTCGCATCATCTGCCGGAGGCAACATCTGATAGAGCGAAGTCGCTAGAACGCTTACCGGCGCATCGCGTCCTGTAAGGAAACGATAAACTGCTCCGGAGGCCCGATGCGCTCCGCACGTGACACAACGACGCAAAGCCGACGCATCCTTGGGAAGCTCCACACGAAATACCGTGCGTCGAGGAGTGTGGAGCGGACAATCGCAGCGCGTCGCGGCATTGGCGCCAATTGCCAATGCACCGCAGCCCAGGCAAAGCGTGTATGCTGCGACTTTGCCCTCATCCGGTTGTTCCAACCCTTCTACCAACGCTTCGTCCTCATCAGCAAACTGTGTTTGATCATCGAGGATGAAATATGCCAACCCCTGCCCCACTTCATCTGCCAATGTGCTCTGCTTCAGGCGTTTGACCTGTCCCTCATTGACCAATTGTCCCACCAAATAGGCGCTGCCGCATCGAGGGCACGCTGCCAATTCGAACATCCAGGAGCGGCAGTGCGGGCACACTTCCTGACGCGTAAGATACAAACGCGGCTCATCCGGTCCGTGCGCATCAGCGTTCAGGCACAGAAAAGCACCTTCCAGCGCGCGAGCAAACAGATGGTAGCGTGTCGGCAGCAACGGCGCTTCACCTTCAGCCGGTCGGGCTTTGACCGCCAAATCTACCAGCCGCACCAGATGTTCGTTTGCCTGTGCGTCTTGAGGAAAGGTCTCAGCAGCCAGTTCGGTCAGTGCAAGGGGAGTGGCTAGAGCGTGTCGCAGTGCATGCAATCGCGCATCGCCTTGCAGGAGCAGGTAAAGCAATCGTCGTGCGCGCCTCTCAGGCATAGCCTGATGCACCAGTTGCCGGGATGCTTCTACCACAGCAGGTGGTATACCAGCCGTTATGGCGATCTGTTGTACTTCGCTCACGTCAGGCGTCTTTTGAAAGAGCGCATCCATACGCTCGTACAACATTGGAAGGCCCTCTCCCCAGGCCACCCCCAGAGCCGCTTCGGTTTCACGCGTGGTCGCTACCACATCCTGACGTTGCGGATCGTCTGTCTCCCACTTGAAATGCTCGCCAAAAAGCTCACCGGCAAAGCGCGCCACTGCCGGGAAATCTTCTGGACCGCGTCCTAGTGTAGCGCTGGTGGCAATACAGCGAATACGTTCTGGTTCACTCCGCACGACGCGGTCCTTTAACCGGCGCAACAGCATCGCGATCTCGATTCCAGAAGCGCCGTCGTAGATGTGCGCCTCGTCCAGAGCAATGAAACGCCAATGACTACCTTCTTCACCGTCGAAGAAGCTACAATCCTGGGGGCGCAGGAGCAGGTACTCCAACATGGCGTAGTTGGTGAGCAAGATGTGCGGCGGCGTGTCGCGCATTTGTCGTCGGCTGAGTAGTTCATTGGGCAAGATCGTCTCGCCAGGGAATTGATCCTTAAAACGCGCTTGTGCTTTAATGTCCTCTTCCTCGGTCTCACCTGTATACCGGCCAAACGTGATAGCCGAATACTGTTGTAATAATCCTCGCAGGCGTTTGAGTTGGTCGTTTGCCAGTGCGTTCATAGGGTATAGCAGCAGGGCGCGCACACCGGGCTGCGCTAATGTACCGGCTTCCTGCTCGCGCAGCAGATAATCCAGAATAGGAATCAGGAACGCTTCGGTCTTTCCAGAGCCAGTGCCGGTGGCAACCACGATGTTACGGTTCAAGCGCACTACCTTTTCGATGGCTTGATCCTGGTGTAAATAGAGAGGGCGTTCCCACGGCAGCGCGTCGGAACACAGTTGCCGGAAGTGTGAACTGAGAACACCGTCTGCCACCAATTGCCGTATGGAGCGTCCCCGGCGGTAGGGGGTTGCTGCTTCTAGCAATGGCCCCTTGACTAAGAAGTCGGGGACGGTCAGCGCCTGCCAAAACTCGCGGCGGAGTTCGGCATTGCGAAAGAAATAGATAGTCTTGAGATAACGGGTATAGTCATCGCGAATCCGTGCAGTGGTTTCCAGAGGATGTAATTTCATGGTATGCTCCTCACAGTAAGTCATTCCCAGGGGTTGACCGGAGGGATATAGGCATAAGACGGAGACGACGAAAACTTCAAAGGGCCATTCCGCCGAGGTGAAAATGCCGCACCCATATCCGGGTCGTGAGTCAAGCGGTTATGTTCATGGATATTGTCCTGCCGTTGGCTCACAAAACGGCGGCATTTGCTACAGATATAGAGTTCATTTGCCCCGATAAAATGGATCTCGCCTTCCGCTAGATTGACCCCAATTTGCTCGGCGCGGGCCGAGACTTGCGCGCGCAATGTAACCCGGAGTTTGGGCTTTTCTTTATCTGGCCGAAAGTTCGCCTGGACTTGGCCGTTCGCGTCCGCAATCTGTTCGATACGACCCCAGCCGGCGGCTGTATGAATCCAATCACCGGGCCTTATCAGAACGGGTGGCAGCGATGTAGGATGTCGGCGGCCCAATTGTTCCAGCACGCGTAACACTGCTGGATGATTCAAACTTGCCTGGCTTTCACGGTCCAACAAGGCGCTACGTTCTTTAGCTTGGGCTGCATATTCAAGCCGTAGGAAAGACTCTAGCAAGCCTATCGCATCATCCTCGGCGAGCTGACCTGTCTGTAGCCAGCGTATCACAGTTTCCACACCGCTGGCAGCGCCGTAATCCAACAATGCTTTCAATGCCTTGAGACGCCAACCACTATGATCGAGTGTTAGCAAAAACTCACACGTCTCCACCGGGAACTTCGGCAGTAGCGCCAGATACCGTTGAAACAAGGGGTGCATCGTTTCGTCACTCTGCACGATCTCCCAGGCTCGCTTCACATACGCTACTTTCGCCAGTTTGATGCGCAGTCCTACCGCCATATCTGGTTCACCATTCACTGCCTGCGCCAACGCAAAAATCTGGGGCAATGAGGCTTCCGTCAGGTGTTCATAGCACCACTGAAAGTCTGCTCGTGCGTTATCATAATCCCCAGTAAACTGATGTATCAGCGCACGCTCCAACCTTTCTGGGAAAGTTTCGCCTGCATCTAGCTCTCTGCGCCGCAGAAACACCGCCTCTCTCGGGAGTAATGCGTTGAGGGATGTAAGATCCTCGAGCGTTGGTGGGATTTCAGGTAGTGGCGCCGGCGCCCAGAGGTCACGGACGCCAAATTCCAGCCGATACCGACCATACACAAAGTTCTCCGCTACAGAGATAGCGTACTCATCATCGACAGTATCCGGGATATCCGACTCCAATGGCGCCTCCCAGGGCTGCCAGAGCGGCCACAGCCGCACAAAGCGGCGGCGTAAGCGTACAGGGGCATCCCAGCAGAGGCGTAAAACTATCTGATTCTGTTCCGATTGAAGCAGTGCATCGGCCCCATATACCGCAAACTTGCGTCCTATGCTCAAGACCGGGAAGCAACGTTGTCCGCCTGGTATCGTTCGACCAAAAAGGCAAAGCATTACACGAGAAACCGGTGTAGCGGTATGGCGCAATGTGTCACGGAAAGCCCGTAAATCGAATCGCGCATAGGGCTGCCCACGTTGAAACCGCGCGCGCTCAGTTTTCAACACTTCCTCCTCGTCATCGAGCAATTGTAGCTCCGCCTCGATATCTGGCGACGCCCCGCCGAAGAGGTCCACAAATAATAGCGGCTCAAGGCTCTGTTCCAGAGCTTCCAACGGCATTGCTACCGGGCTGGAACGCCATTCCTTCGCCAATGCTTGTTCTGGCGCCAACGCCAACAACCAGCGCAAGCGACACACCGGTACGGTCAACGGCACAATCACCGCTTCTTGTCCAGGTCTGGACCAAACAAAACGTAACGGTGCAGCCGGATTTTGCAGACCAGCACGCGCCTCATATAGGGCGCTATGGTCGTCTTTTTCCAATAGCGTCACCACACACTCCTGCGCTCCTGGCTGAGGTTCGAGCACAATCTGCGCCGAGGTCTCCACCAACAAATGCAGCGCCTCTTGGTCATCGGGCCAGTGCAATGCATCGTGATTGATCATTTCCAGCGCGGGCAACAGACGGAAGGGCAAATCAGCAGCATATCCCAATGGGCCAAGAACCGTTAGCCGGTAATTGCCCATTGCCTCAGCGGGCAGGTAAGGTTCCAAAGGTATCAACACACCGTCTTCTATTTGGATAAAACTCTCGGTTAGTTCCGCCAATGTCGCGGCAAAATCCACTTCTGCCGTCGCAGCCCATTCATTTCGCAAAGTCACGTACCAGCGTCGTAATTGTCGACCATGTTCTGGCATAGGAATCTTGACGCTCGGTGGATGTCCCACGAAAAGAGGAGCGCGCCCGTCGGCTGTGGGAAATAGCGTTTCACCCTCTAAACATGGCTGACCACGCTGCCGCGTCGTGTCAAGATTGATCCGCTGTTGTTCGGTTTCCCATTGCAAAATAAGCCGCTGGCACTGGCTCAAATCTACATAGATACCCTTGAACTCAGCCCAATCCCAGGGTAAAGGCGGTAATTCCTCGTCAGGGTGAAAAGTATCGGATGGCTCTCCCTGTAGATGCGCTGCATTGGGGTAGAGCAGCCAAAGTGGTTGCGCGGGCAATGTGTTGTGGGTAATGGGAACAGATGTGCCCGTATCAGGGTTAAAAGCGAGCAACTGCAAATTTGTCGGCAAGGCGGGAAAACGCCAAACTTGGCGGCGTTCTTCCTCATCATCTGCACAGCCTATACATAATTCCACGCGGTATTCAGTTGCACGCTGCGCTATCGAAAAGGATTCCTCAGCAGTGCGCCAATGGAATTCCAGGCGTTGCACTTCAACCGGCACCTCGCCTAACAAGGTGTCGTCACCATAAATACGCCAATAAACTGTTTCAATTGCATCTTGCGCGGCAAGTTCCTGACTGGGCAACTGCAGAGTTGGCCCCCAGCCCCACGGCTCCAGGACCAGGCGCGGTTTGCGGAACCGTCCCCGGCGCTGCGGCAGCAATTGTCCCCGCGTTTCCAGCCACTCGCAGTAATGGGCTACGATGACCTCCGGCAGACCTGCGGTTTGAGGCGTGGGCAGGGGGCCACCGGCGGCTGTTTGAAACGCCATTTGTCGACAACGTTCGACGAAATCCACAGCGATGCTGCCGCCGTGTTGCAAGAATCGCAACACAGGTTCGCTCAATGTGTAGTGAACGCTGGAGCGCTGCAAACGCTCTTCAAGGTAGTCAGCCGTAGTCAATGCTACATAACGAGGATTTTCTACGCTGGGTAGCAAGAGTTGCTCGAAAAATTCGGTTAGATTGTTGAGTGGAATACCACCATGCGCGAGAATTGGACCAATGTACCGATGTCCGCCCAAATCTGGGAAACGTGCCACGCCTAGCTGCTCCACAGCTTCTTCGAACAGTCTGCCCCACTCAACTGTCTGGGTTGAAGGCAATTCCAATCCCGTAACCTGGCGCACACTGGGCCAAAATGCACCTGCATCATAACCCTGTTTACCCTGTGCAACCAGATAAACGGCAAAGGCAGCAAGATAACGTTCCCGAATCAGCATACAACCTCGACTCCAGCCTACCCGGCGCACCAACAGTCCAAAGGCCTGTCCTAGTGCCTGCCATTCGCCGGGAGTCAAGGTGATCTCCCCTAGTAAATCTATCTCAGTGACCTGGGGACGCAATTGCGCCTCCCAGGCCTCAAGCGATTTAGCGTTCACCATTCAATCACAATTCGCACGTGTTCAGAGTTCTTGTCAATCATACGCGCTTCCAAGAAATGGCGGAAACGCGCCTGCAATTCGGTTGGGGCTACTGGCGCGCCATTCCCCATCAAAGCTGAGAGCACATCCTCAAGTGGAATAGTGATGCGTTCCAAACCTTGCAGGGCCAGATTCAGGGCTTTTAGAAAGGAAGCATCCAGCACTGTCGGCAGTTCCCCGGCATCCCGCACACGTTCCAGTTGCGCGCGTTCAGTCGTTGAGAGTAAATCCAAACTCTCTTGAGCAATAGGTGTTTGTAAGCCCTCTCGCAGCGTTTGGATGCAAGCCAACCAGAGTCGCTCTAACGCATCTTCCTGTTTGTTCAGGGCATCCTCAGCAATACACTCTTTCGTCAGGTCAATAGGCCGGAAATGGCAATGTGGACAACGCGGCTCGTGTGTTAAATCAGAAGGAATATACCGCCAGCAAGCAGTCAACTGGCTCAATGCACTTTTAACCTCAGTGACTTTGTGTGACGGTAGCAACGGGATTTCTTCGGCTAACATTTCCAGTTGCCGTAAACGCACGTCACGCATCAATGTTGTTTTGCGCTGATCCTGCGCCTGAGAAAGACGCGCTTGCCGGTGAAACTCGCCATAAATTTCTATGTAGTCGTGTTTCAGTGTATCCAATTCCTGGCGTATGCGCGCCAACGTACCCGGCCGTCGGCGTAGTTGCTGATCGCGAAGTTGTGCTAGGTGGTGCTCCTGAGTTTGACGTACTCGCTCCACGAAGGGATGAGTTTCTGGCATCAACGAGACTGCTTCACGCAGATACAACGTCAATGGATGCAATTCACCGATTTGATCGGCAAGAGTAGTCAACTCACCTACCAGGTCGCGCCGAGTCTGCTGTTCACGAACCTCATCGCTGCTCAGGGTGTAGTTGCGCAGTTTGCCGGGCGTGTTGAATGGGCGCAAGGCTTCGAGGAAGTGTTTGTAAGCATCCATCCGGGCCAGCGTTGCGTCCAAGTCGGCACTTTCCAACACTGCCCCGCCCCACAATGACAGCCCCGATTTGACGCGCTCGCGGGCCTTCAGGACTTGCTCTAGTGACTTGGCCGCGGCATCCTGTAAAGCCTCAATTGCCGTATCGCGGGAATCAGCATTTTGAATCAGGCCCGGCGCCAATCCTAACAGTTCAAAGGTTGCCACCCATGCGCCGAGTGGCAGGTCCTTAGGCCGAGACAAGTGGCGGAAGTTCAACCAATCATCCAAGGGTAAACGGGCGGCCTCTTCCAAATCAGCAACGCCAATTTTGCGCCCTGGCAATGTCACTTCGACTTCACCCGCATGAACCAGCGCCAAAATAACCACGAAAAGATACTCGGGCTCCATACGGAATTCCCGCACACGCTCTGTCCCCATCCACGGTTCGATCAACTCTTGACGGTTCAACACCTCGCCAGGGCGCTTCTGTTCTAGCAAAGTCAAGATAAAGCGTGCATAGTTTGAGTGTTGCGGGCGAATGGTATCGCCATCAATTAGTTCCAGGCCGTCCAGAATTGCTAGGCCGCTTTGTGTGCGTTGCCTGGCGATCACTCGCAGCGCATCCTGCACCATCTTTGGGCGACTCAGACGTGTGATCGGCTGGCGCAAAGCAGTGAAGGCCGGGTAAAGGGGATACTGGTCTTCGAAATGGGGAGATAAGCATCCAGCAGCCACACCTTGCACAATATCACGGAACTGCGCGTCTCCACCTAGACCAAGGCCATGTCGTTCCCACTGCAAGAGTGGCCGGCTCTCACCCTGATGGGTTACCAGAAGTGCATCTGCGTGATTGCGCAGCCATTTCTTGATCTCATCTTTGGCAGTCTCGGCCTTGCCGAAATAAATCTGCTGATCGGTGCCAGAGGTGTTTAGTGCCAACTCCCGCGCGCCTGCAAAGGCCTTCACCGCTTGATTGAATATTGCATCGCGATTGGTCAAACTAAAGAACACTTCATCGGCTTCTAGTTGTTCCTCGGCTGCGATCTCAGGTATGCCAAAGGGCTGCAAAAAGTACAAGTAGAAATCACGGGGCGGTTGCGCTGTAGAGCGTTGGCGTGGGGTTCCAAAGAAAAGATATCCAGGGCGCATCACACGTTTCGTCATCCAGGGAATCTCGTATTCCCAAATTAGAAAACCTGGGACATACGTGGCTGGCTCTTGTCCCAACGCCTCGCGCAATGCCTCATAGTAATAACGGTTGAGTGCGTCATCGTCCAGTGTCTCTGCGCGCTTTTCGATCTCCGCGTCGTAGTCGGTTGTTTTCTTCAAATCGAGGTAATATTGACCATTCTCGGCTACGGAGATGAACTGTCCACTCATCGTGCGATAAAGCTCACGCAGCGCCGTCTCTGTCGTCACTCGCAAGAAATCAGCATCAGCTTCCGGCAAATTGGGATCGAACAAAGCCAAGCCGTCGCGTAATTCCTCCGGCGTAGCGCCGATAGGAGCATAGATATCGCCAGTAGTCAAACGTAACACACTCAACGCATCCACCAGCCGCTGGGCCAACCCCTGATACTGGGGGCGTGTGTAGGCATGAGTGACGCGATCTTGTAGTACTTGCTGTACTTTCAACACTTCCCTGATTTCCGGAGAAGTACGATAAGTGGGGTCTTCTGCCAGCAGCGGCCAATAAGCATCGTAAGAAATCAAGCCGGGTCCGTCTATCGGTACAGGTGTATCTAGTAGTCGGCGCATTGTTTGACTAATAGCTTTGAGCGCAGCACGGTTCTCGGCAAAGGAGATGCGTTCGAACACTTCAAGGTAGACCGGATGGATAGGGAACAAACGCACATAGTCATCCAGACGCTCGGCCATTTTGCCATAATACGGTGTGAATTGTTGTAGGTGCTCTCGCACTGTCGCCAGTTGTGCTGAGGATTTACGTAGTAGCCGTTCGGCTACCACATAGGCGATATCTTCCCGGGTAATGCGTACCTGTTCGAAGCGGTCCCGAACTCGCCTCACAGCATCAGCGGCAAACTGGAAACGTGGGCTATCAAAGAGCGCCTCTTGCACGCCAGCAATGAAACGGAACCGCCCCAATCGGCAGACTTCTCCAATTTCACGCAAGAAGCTTAAATCCAAAATAAGTTCTTGATCCTTGCGTCCACGCAGATAATCCAACAGTTCATCTACGATGATGAGCAAGCCCTGCTCCGGATAACGCTCGTGAAACAGATTGAGCATCGCCAGAAGCGGATCTTTGCTGTTGGAAGTGTCACTCATTGCAGGAAATTCAAAGGCGATTCCTAATCTAGCCAGAAATGGTTCTAGTTGCTCTTTGAGCACAATATCACGCAGTGGCATTTTTGTGGCGCCCACTTCCATTCGCAACACATGGAAACGGCCTGCAACTGGGGCTAATGCATCGGCAATCTCAGGGTAGCGCAACTTTGTAGAGAGTTCTGGCCATTGTGCAATTGCAGAGAGCACAGACATTAAGTGTGATTTACCGCTACCATAGTTCCCAACAATTAACAAACCTTTATGGTCGTAAGGTTGATCGAAACGCAAATGTGGAATAATGACATCGTGCAGCACTTCCGCCATACGTGCAGACACCACATACGTCTCGACCAGGTGTTCCGCTTGGTTATGCTGATCGGCTCGACGTAATTGCACAATGATCTCGACCGGTTCGAAGTTCACCAAATCGCGGTACAGCACTATATCACCTCCGAAGTGCAAGGATCGTTACAGGAAAAACCATTTCTGGATCTAAATATGCACGATATTCAGGATGATCTGGTGTCGCATAGGTAAGCTGGTTGTCTTGATACGCACCAGGCCATACTGCAACGGTACGTACGTTACGATTGAGTTCTAACAATAGTCGGAGTACATCCAACTGCAATACAGGTGTGAAGAGAATTTCGAGCCTGTCCAAAAACAAGGTCCTGGCGTCAAGAGATGCCAATCGATCCCTCAAAAGCTGTATTGCCTCCAGGGAGTTGACCACCGCTCTTTGACGTATATGTTTAGCAAGCTCAAGACTCACGTTAATATACTCGCCATCACAAAGCAGAGCTGTGTCCTTTAACAGTTGAGGGGCCCAATCCGTTATGCCCGTCAAAAGGAGCAAGGTAGTATGGGACTGCATTTGGGCTATGATACACTGTTGTGCTTGTGACAACGTCAGAGGATTAGCAGAATTCAGCATCTTTGCGATATTCCTAATGATAACATCACAAAATCCTCATCTTCGGTTTGCGCTGATCTGACGGCAGTACAACTGCTATGATCAAATTGCTTGCGTAGCCTTTGAGCTTACCATGAATGCCAACTCAGTTACAGAGCAGCATTTTTTATCCCTTTCAGTATATCGCAATAGTAAATACAGGGCAAATCAACGCTTTAAGTCACGTAAAATGTTACCAAAGTGGTATCGTTCCACGAAAAGAAAACACTACCGAGGAAATGAAATGGCCACTGATGAGAAAATAACCCTGGTGCGTGAGTGGCTAGGCCAATTCCGCCAAGATGAACCGCAGCTGGCACGCCGGGCCGCGGGACCGCGAAACCGCGCCTTAGCTGACATCCCGGTGTAACGCATCGCCTAGGACGAGCCGGTGTCTGGGCACTTTGAGGTCGATCTGGTGTTTCACAGTGGGTCGGACGCCAGCGGCGAGTACGGGCATACTTTGCAGATGATCGATGTCTACAGTGGTTGCTAAGGACGTAAGCCTTTTTTACGTCCATCTGGATTGAAGGTGTCACTTTACATGCGATAATGGTTCTTCCGTAAATTCAGTGAAGGATGAGCAGTTTTCTCTGAAAGGCCAGATAAAACGCACGCTATTGGGGTTACTGGCTAGATTTCACATCGAAAATAGGCCATTTGTGGGAGCGGCGTGCACAGCTTCACTAAAGGTGCGGAAGAACCATTGTCGGGTGTAAATTGACATTGAAGGACGGTCCGCCGTCCAGGCGGATTGGAGCGAACGTGTGGCCATCCTGGGCCGTAGCTATCTCGCGATGGAGGATGGTTTCCGCCGCTTACTGCAACGTGTGCCTTTCCAGGTCTCGCATATTCATCCCGACAACGGCTCCGAGTTCTTCAATGACCATATGCGCAACTTCTAGGTGCAATATACGCACGTGCAACTCTTCCGCAGTCACCCTTACCAGAAGAACGATAACCGTTTCGTCGAACAGAGAAACAGAAGCCTGATGCAACGTTACCTGCGCGACATCTGTCTGGATACAGTCGTGCAAATCCAAGCCCTCAACGCCTTCCAGCCTAGTCTACGCCTGATCGAGAAAGCCTATATGCCTACACCGCAGAACAACCGGCGCGACTCAAACGTAAGGGTCCGTAAATTTACAAGTTCCCGAATTCCACCCTCAAAACACGGTAGAAACGGGAAGCTAAACTTTTACAAACCTTAAGTATCCGCCTTGATACCTTGGTGACGCCTGTGTGCTGCCCCAGTCGTCACGCCAGAAATTCAGCAGTTGCTCCAGCTCTGCATCGACATCACCAATCCGCGCCAATGAACCAGGATATCTACACCGCCTTGGAGCAGTTTTTCACTTAACCCGGCGCTAGGCCTGAGCACATCCCGAATGTCCTTGAGATCCTCGCTCGAGGCTAGCAATCTTGAAAGCGTATGTCAAGAACCTGGAAAGAGGAAGGCCATTCGGTAGCATTTGTATTTGGTGTGACACACACAGGGGGGAAGATAACAAGTAGCGAATGACCCTGGAGGCCCATCTCATCTCTGTGGAAGCATCGCTAATAATGAATCTCTCGAGTATGACGGTAGCAACAACTTTCCAATCACAGGATTCAATATGAATCGATCATCCTGTAGACCATAACTGACAAAACCGTGCAGAGAAACTGGATCAGGCAACTCCCCTACAAATAGTTCTGGAATGAGATTTTGCTCCAAGAATGCTTTCAATATGTTTTCATTGGTGAATATTGGAACCGCCTGTTGATTTCGTACTGTTACTCTCGGAACTTTCGTCTCGTTGGGCCTAATCTGGAAATTTCCCGATCCTAAGGAATCAACTGGTCCTGAAAAGACGCAGTAACTTGGGAATTCGAGAACCTGTGGGAGGACAATTTCTACGGCGTTCGCCACCGCGAAGGCTAAACCGACTATCCACTCTTCTGGTAGACCGAGTCTTCCATCTGGTGGCAACTCAATATAAGTACGGTAGTGGCTGTTTAGCCTTGTTTCTGTTAAATACACCTCATTCGGCCAGCGAGCCTCATGAATCATCACGCACCGCCAAGTACCGTAGAATACATCTTCGAGCGGCACATCCCTCGTTTCTTTAACTCCCGGCAGCTTTGTTGTTTGCGGGAAGCGCAGCAGTATTGGACTAGCGCCGTTCGTAATTGTGGCAGTTTGATCTCTTACGAACCCTGTAAAAGCAGTCCGATCTGAACATCCTGTCTCGCGAGGATATCGAAGGCGTGCAATTGCAGCGGTTGCGATGAATACCAATGCCGCCGCATCCTCTTTGTCACCGTCTTCCCACAGTTTCCTTGCCGCTCGTATTCTTTTTGCCAGACCTTCAACTACATCTGAATCTGCCATTCTTCAGTCCATAAAAAGTCCGCTTCTTATGTCTTGTGGTTGATTTCAAAAACAGTTTACGGGTTGATAGATCGCCAGTTGATCCGTTCTTCAAGCCACCGCCCTACTGGCGGGCGCGCGGCGCAGCGGGCTGCTTCAATGATGGACTTGATTCATTGCTCGTGAAGTTCCGTAAGCCGTTCTTGTAGGCCAAGGATTCCAGCAGCGTCACTGCCACCGAGAATACGCAAGACCTGATTATGCTACGCGCTTAAACCACCGGTGGTTCCAATCGGGGAAAGGCACTGCTGCACTTGTACAGCCCGTGTGATCACAACGGGCCGCGAGTCGAGCTGTTCCCCAAGCCGCCCGCTGGCGGGCGAGCGGCGCCGTAGAAAATTCAAGATCAGACCGCTTTGTGCGCGTCTTGCTCCCCGATTTGGTAGAGCCTGCTGACTCCGCATGTGCTTAGTCCTTCAATGCTCACAGCCTTGCTACTGTCACGTCCCGCCAAACATTGTTTTCTCCTTAGACTAGATAATCAGATAACCAAACAGACGCTCAACTTTTTGAAGGTCTAGAAACATAGGGATTAACCCCATACGTCCGCCTGGAAAAAGCTTTTTCATATGTTCTTCATCTCTATATTCTTCGGCAGATGTAATCTTCATAGCGCCAATTCTAAACTGAATCCAATCTAGAACTTGCGGATCATTGAGGTTTACTCGACTACTAAAATAAAACCATAATCCTAAATCACAGTCCTTTAGCACTCGTAGATCAGCATTCAAATCAGCCGAAGCATATCTTTGTTGTTCGCTCTGTACATCTAGCATTATCAATCCATTACAATGAGGACATATCCAAGCACTAGCGTAAGATTTGTGCAACCAGCGGCCAAAATGGTCAACTAGGCGCAAAAACACAACTTTTGAATAACGGCAATGCCAGTTGAATAGCTGTCTGCCGCACGATATACAAAATGGAACCGGCCAACAGGCTGTGTTCGGTGAACCTTAACAAGCAACCTTGCTCAAACCACGTCACATAGGCAGAAGTGTGTGCCAGTGTCTGCACTTGGGCTTTCACTCCTGGCAAGATAGCGCGTGGCTGCCCAGTCAGATCAACCTCCTCCGGCGATACCAGACATTCGGTCGTCAACCAATAGGCCGCCCAGCGCACCAGATTCGCGGCAAAAGCGGCAAACTGCTCTTGCAAGTATAAAGCTGCCTCCGAGCGTACTTTGAGGTGGTGCATCTCGAAAACGTTTTTACCTTCTTTGATGCCCGCCTCGATAGTTTGGCGCCCGTTGTAGTCGCTAAACCAGGCTGGTAAGTCCGTTGTCACGGCCTCTGGCCCATAGTGAATTAAGGCGCTATAGCGTAAGGTCCCACCCGCATAGAAGCGTTCCAAGGCGACATCCAAGGGATAGGGACACTTGGGCACTGCCAGGGCGGCCCAGGCCACCATCTCGGCATTCTGCCCCACGCGCGTCCACTGGGTGGTCGCACTGGTGCAACGTTGCAGGTCAGCTTTGAGCCACGAACCATACGGTTTGGTGTACACCTCATAGCCTAGTTCGATCAGCCCGGCCACGTTTTCTGGGGTGCCGAAACCCGCATCGAGGCGGAAGACGGCCCGAATCGGGGCGGCATTGGTCGCGTTCTCTTGCTCAAACGTAGCCAGACGCTGCGTCAACTGCTCTATTTCGTGTTGCTGTTGCGCCAAGCGCGCTTGGGCTTTGTCCAGACCTTGCATCGCTTGCGCCACAGCCTGCGCGCACCGTTCTTGCCGTCGTGCGTAGACCGCTACCTTCTGCCGTGCCTGGGCCAGTTGACTGTGCGGACGTTCTACCTTGCCTTTGGCCTGATACAGCGCCTCCACATCATTGAGATGCTGGTGCCAGAGCTGCACTTGCTGCTCAACTTGCACTTGGGCCGCCCTGGACTGCGTCAAGCAGTGTTGCGCCTGCTCCACCTTAGCCGTCAAAATCCTTTGTTCGGCCTGCAGGTGGGCCAGCCGTTGTGCCAGCAAGTCAGTCCGCCGCCAGGGCCGCACTTTGGTTTGCGCTTCGGCGCTGCGCACCATCGCGCCCAAAGCCGTGCAGGCAATCTTGTCACCCGGATGCGGTTGCACGGAGAGCCACAGACGCCCAAAGGTCGGACTATGTAAGCTTACCAAGGCCGCTTGGTAACCCAGCGCGATTTCGTCGCTCATATGCCCAAACGCCACGTTGGGGTAACTCGTGCTGCTATTGGAGACTGGCCGTCCCGTGAGGTCGCCGTCATAGACCAGCTTGCCCTGGTCGCGCAGGGCCAGAAGCACTTCACGGTCGATGAAAGGCTGGCTCACCTCCCGTAGGACCGCCACAATCTGCTCGCCTTGCTCCAGCGTGAGGGCGGTCAGCGTGCGGCTGACTCCACTTTGATCCGCCCAACTCTCTTGTCCCCACGCTTTCGCTACGGCGCGGTCTTGATCCAAGGGGTGGGCGGACCGACTGATGTCCTTCAGATAAGGTAGCCCTCCCAGAATCGCCACGAAGAACTCTAGCACTTTGCGTTGGGGGCTATGCTCGACCTCTTTCTGCTCGAGCGGCACACCTGCGATCTTTTTGACCAAGCCAAGGCTCTGGGCATATTCACCCCAAGCGACTAACATCGCATGTTGGGTCAGCAACGTGGTTTCGTTTTCGCTCATGGCAACTCCTCCAGGGCAAGATGCCATCAGCTTACGCCGCAAGGTTCACTTGTAAAAGTTCTCTTTTTTAGCCGTTTTTCACAATTCGGCTTCTAGTTGCACAAAACTTACGCTAGGAACAAATTCCGCGACAAATTGCAAGATATGCCCACAGGTATATGCGTTAGTTCCTATACCCACTCTCATAGGACAACTAAAAATCAATGTATTCATCGTAATACCGCTAGGCGGTATTACGTCGTCAGGCGGAGAAAGATGATGTTGCTGTACTGCGAAATATTTATTGAGAATCCTGACATAATTGGTGGTTTTGTTCTGTGGAGAAATTTGCGCGCTCGAAGGTGGGTGATCAAGTACTTGAAACCCTGAAACCACTTCCGTTCTAAATCTTTCAGGCTTATCTCTTACAAATCCTATTTGCCGTGAAAGAGAACCATAAAACAACAACCCATAATCTGTATGCATATCTAGCCACTGGTAAGCACAAGCCTCAGAACAGAAATCTAGCATCATGTACCCTTTGTCTACGTCAAATCGATAAGCTAAGGTGTAGTTATCAAAGGCAAACGCAGTAGCCAATTTCAATTGTTTGGTCATCTCGTTTGTGACGCTACCTTTAACCATTAACCTTAATGTGATTGGGGCTGCAAAAAACGAATCTCGATCTGCTGAAGGCTCGTTTGCCTCTAAATAGTACGTGTACATAACTTTTTCACAATGATCACATAGCATTTGACCACGTTGAAAATTACCCTTATGGTCACATTCTGTTGATAGCATAGTTATATCTCCATGATATGTGTGTCTAGCAGCTTGGTTAATCGGTGTGGAGGCTGCAGCGTAGTGCCTTCAAGAACAAACTTATTCTTGCGCGTTTCCACTCCGTCTGCCGGCGACGAAGCCGCGTCACCGGCTACTGTTGTTGGGCAGATGTCTTAATTGCAACCCTTACTACAATATCTGCAATTTGGATCTGAGCATACTAACTTTTTACACCTCGGGCACGTATCCTCTCTCCCCATAATTAAGGGATAGCGTCCACATTTACCTTTCCCCTCGATAAAGCCACCGCAATAGGCGATAATAGTCTCGAATTCAGAATCTCTTTGCCTTTTGCCTTGCAGAAGGCCGCGTCCGTCAAACCGAAAATGGCGAAATTCTTGCAATCTTACATATTCCCTGTGAGACCAAACTTCTTGCAAAGTCAGACACAAGTCGTTGACTACTCCCAGTGGATCATAAACACCTAGAGGTAACAAGTAATTCTTCCGATCATAAAAGAGCAAGTCAGCATACCGTTTTGGGAAATAATCACTTGGGTTATTTTCTATCATTTTCAAAAAATGTGTCAATATGCTCAAGAACACTATTGGTAAAGTGATTCCGCGTTGGCTGTATTTGAGTATCTCGTCATAGAATTCTAGTTGCCATTTATGTAGATGATTTTTCCATATCTCTGGTAATGGTAATCCAGATGACAAAAATGCTGGTATAGGATTATAGGGCAACATTTCAAGATTTCGAGGCAGACTGGCAAATGTCGTCCCTCTTAATGAAGCCCTATTTCTGTCTCGAGCTCGATAAAACTCTGAAGGATAGTCAAACAACCAAGGGGGAAAAACCTCTTGGCTTACACTGACTAATTGAAGATTGCTTTGCCTAAAATCATTCTCTAATTGCTGTAGTTCCGCCTTGCAGAATTGCCCCAAAAATCGTATGGGAGTTACAGAAAAATGAGGCTTTTTAACTTGCAGGTATTGCAATTGCAGGTAAGGGGACAGAACACCTGCTATTATTACTTGTGCGCTATTGTGTTCTTTTAGTCTCTTTATACAGTGCTCAACATATCGACTTTTGCTTATATCTCCATACGAAGTACGTGCATTTTTTACGTCTACAGGTAAACGGCTGTCAACCAGAATATCAAAAAATTCCCAACGATTGGTTTTCCTTCCTAATTGCTCAATAGAAATGTCCTCTACTTCAAATCCAAGAGATTGATAAAACAGCATTGCGGCTTTTTCTGCGCCTCGTGCTGATAGCATTTTTGCTTTATCATCTGCATCCCCACTCGATAACCATTCCGCAATGAGTAATTCATCTTGCGGAGTCATATGCGGATATATTGTCTCAGATTCCCACTCAGTTTTTGTTAGAGGTAGCGGGAAACAACTTTTAGTTAGGTCATAAAAATCATCAGCAGTAGTAAAAACAACCCTGTTTGTTGTTTGATCAACAATTTGGCCGGCAATTACACCTCTTGACAATTCTACTTCTGCTACTATTGCGCGTTCTGCCGTTTCCAGATAGTTAGTGGTGCCTCTTCTTTCCCAACGGCCATTAGAAAACAGTAATTCTTTGGCATAGCGATTTTGATCGGTCATAAAATCTTACTCAGGGACTTTCAAGATAACACATTCACCGCCCAATGGGCCGCGAGTTGAGCCGCCTCTCCCCAAGCCGTCGCCCGCTGGCTGACGCACGGCGCAGGGACCAGCTTCAATCCGCCTGGACGGCAGACCGCCCTTCAATTCACAAGGATGTAAAAAAGACTTACATCCTTGGCAAGTGATGGTGGGCGGATTTTTGCCCATAGCTACTACAACCCACATTTTATCAAGAATTCTTGCGGAAGCCAATCTAGCGAACGATTTAGCCAAGTATTGACTTTCGGGAAACATCTTACCTGGGTTAAAAGCCACTCTTCATCAAAGCAATTTGGTGCTTGGGGCACTCCAAAACCTATTAAGCAATCTACCTCCCTTGGGCATTCCTGTAACCACGTTCGGCCTTTGACTTGAATAGATAATCCCTTATGGGCTGGAATAATTAAACTGCCCAAGTTAATGCCTTCATCCGTATCATTATGGACAAACAAGTCAACATCCCGAACATACCCGCCTCGATAGGCCGGGACAAAGCAGCCTGCGGCTTCGAATATTTTAGCAATAAGTGTTTCTAGCTCAACACTACTTAAACACTCAAATAACCGCAAGGCATTGCAGTTCTCCATTTTCAGGTGTTCATCGGGCAATGGTTTCTGGAGCGAACAATAAATTGCTTTGACGTTACCCCAATTAGAAATTTTTCTATAAGTTCCTCTACTGAGAAAAGCATTAGCATTGATCCCAGCCAAAACAGGTGGTACCTTACTCAATTCTTGCTCCGATATAACTTCTACCGGCATCATTTTCCATAAGCTATCAAGACTCTGAGTAGCATCGGGAGGAGGTACACGCTCTACAATTTCCCCGGCTGGTTTAAGAAACCACGCTTTCCCATTCCCTATTGTAACCATTATGGTATTATCTCGTTCTTCAGGTAGACTACTCAAATAGAAATCATTGACCTGACTGTTGTTGTGAAGATCCTTAATAGGGCGAGGTCCGAAAAATATTACAGCCGCCGGGCATTTCAATGGATTCTTTCCAGCAAGCCAATCAGTAGCCAGTGAATTACTTTTGCCAATCTTGAGATAATAGCATTGCATAGATTACTCCTTTCCTGCTCCGACCTCTACTCAACGGGCCGCTGGGTCATAGCCAAAAGGATACCCCGGACTGGATCAGAGTCGCGGGGTGGTTTTTTTGTTTCAGAGGTAAGTATAGGCAGGATGGGGAAAGGATCAAGTATCAAAATTTGAGTGTCAATTAACACCCGATAATGGTTCTTCCGTAAATTCAGTGAAGGATGAGCAGTTTTCTCTGAAAGGCCAGATAAAACGCACGCTATTGGGGTTACTGGCTAGATTTCACATCGAAAATAGGCCATTTGTGGGAGCGGCGTGCACAGCTTCACTAAAGGTGCGGAAGAACCATTATCGCATGTAAAGTGACATTTGAGATTCATCAAAACGGCGTCTTGAATCCACGATTCAGGACGCCGGTAAGCCTTGCATGGTGTAACAGAGTTACTTCCTCTCCTCCTCCCTTCTCCCCACGAACCGCCACTGCGTCGCCACGACCTCAACCTTGGCCTGCTGCACAAAGCCCTGTGCGTTCGCCGCCAGTTCATTGCGTTCCGCATCGCCCAAGCCCTCAGCGCGGCGCACCAAATGCACCAGGTTCTCCCGTGTATCACGCTGCTGCAAGAACCCTGCCACTTCCACCTGGTCGCCCTGCTGCCACGACGGCGCACGCCCCACGGCCTGCGGGAAGCACACATCGATGGCGTCGAAGTTCTTGCCGTCGGGATTCGGCAACATCCCCGGCTGACGTGGAATTAGTACCCGATACACCGTCGTCTGATCCGGCGACACCCGCCGTCGGACCACGGTACCTGATAAAGATATGTTGTTCATAAAAGTTCCTCCTTGTTGGATTCTTGATACTTGAAGCTGGAAGCTGGATGCTGGATGCTGGATACTCGATACTTGATGCTGGTTACTGGTTGCTTGTTGCTGGCTACTCGGTTATCCAGCTTCGAGCTTCCAGCAACCAGCAACGCGCTACGGCGTCAACACCGACTGCACCTCGATGACGGGAATCGCCAGGCCAGGTGTGAAGCTGCCACACTGCGTCCCACTGGCATCAGCCCCAGCGGTCTGAGCAGCGGCCCAGGTGATCATCGGCTGGAAGCCAAGGTTGCGCAAGTCGTAGGCGCACCACGCCCCCTGTTGTTGGCCAGGGCAGCCGAACAGCGGTCCGGTATGGTTGCGCCAGCGCCATTCCACGCACTGCTCCAACTGATACCAGTTGTCCTCCCCGGCGTGTTCCCCGGAACTGCACCCGCGCGCGGGGATGCCCAGCGGCGGTGTGTCACGGTAAAAGCAGTCGCCCCACTCCCGGCGCGTGCATTGCAGTTCGTCGTACTTCCACGTCCATTGCGGATACCACCAGGTCTGCACCCCGCCCTGGTACGCCGGCATATCCCAGGCCAGCACCCGTTCGTCACAGGTGCAGTCGCGGTCCTGACAGGCAGGATTCCAGCGCGGGCCGTTGGCGGTCAGGCCATACGACGAGGTTTGAAAGGTGTGTTCCAGGTAGTTGCCCGGTATGGTGCTGCCCCCGCCGTTCCAGGCGCGGTCGCCCACAGAGATCAGCGATTCATACGGCGGGGTGAAGCCGTAGACCGCCGCCGCCCCTTGCGTCCAACGTTGCCAGGCCGCGCCGAGTTGCAGGTTCACCCGCGTGCCTTCCGAGGGCTGGCCTACCGGGGACGGACACGCGGGTACAGTGCTCGGATCGCTGTAAGCCGCGCCGTAGTCCACGTTGCAGGGAAACGCCTTGCCCGCGGAAAAGGCTTCCACACGGTTGGGCGCGCCGGTGTACCAGAGTTTGGTCGGCAAACCCACCAGCGAACGCGGCCACGGGTTGCGCAGCACTTGCGCGGGCGGGATCTGGACTTGCACATCGATGTTCCATTCCCACTGGTCACAGGTCTGGTCGATGCCGCCAGGGTAGACATCGGGCACATCTTGGCACGGCCATTCGCTGCCCTCGCCCGGCTCTGGCGAGGGACGCGGCGTGGGTGTCACCAGGTCACATTCCCCCTCGGCGGCGCAGCGGACCTGCACCACGTAACACTGACCGCTGGGCATACACCACCAGAGGACCACCGACCAGTCGTAGGGGCAACTGGGGATCAGGGCGTCGCAACTGATGCGGTAAAAGCCGCCGCCGGGCAACCCTGCCGGAGGCGTCGCCGTGGGAGGCGGCGGTACAGGTGTACCGCCGCCACCTCCCCCACCCGGTGTCGGTGCAGGGGGAACTGGAGTCGCACTCCCGCCGCCACCACCACCGCCGGAACCGCCGCTGGCGCACTTGAAGCAGCCGCTCAAAGGATCGCCGCAACAGGCGTTCTCCGGCGGCGTACAGCACGCGCCTGCCGGGACAGCGAACACCGCCAGCGCCCAGAGCACCAGCCCGCTGCCCAGCAGCAAGAGGCCGATGCGCAACACGGTTTTACGTTTCTCGTTCGTATGCATCATTACCTCCTCTACCACGTGTCCGGCGGGGCGGGCAAGGCCAGCGCCTCCCAGCCGGTGAGTCGCCAGACGCCGTTTACGCCCTGGGCAAACGTCGCCGTCACCAGGTTGTCGCGGGCGTCAATCTGGTCATCGCCGAGCTGCGCCAGGCACGGCACACTGCCCGCGGACTGACACATTGCCGGATCGAAGATCAGCACGGCCTGGATACCGAGCACCGCCTGAGTCACAGAACAGTGCGTGGTATCATCACAGCGAATGGGATTCTCCGGCCCCAACGCTGTGTGGACGAAGACGAACGGCGTGTCCAGCAAGGGCCAGGCAAAGTCCGCCGCCACGTGGTTCCGCGCCTGGGCAATGCTGGCGTCGCGGTCGTAGGCCAGCAGCGTCGCTTCATCGGCAGCCGCCACGCGGGTACGCTGCAAGAGCACGGCGAACGCTGTACGTAACGCCTGTTCCTCAGCGGCGGGCGGGGTGAGATACACCGCCCCACTGCGCGGGTCGCGTTGTTCCTGCCACCCAGCCGGGCGCGGCGTCGCCGTGGGTGATGGCAATGCGGTCGCCGTGGGGGGCAACGGCGTCGCCTGTGGATCAATGCGTGGCGCGGTGAGCCAGCGATATAGCCGCCCCCCACCGGCCAGCACAATACCGCCGAAGATGATTCCGACGGCCAGTAAGATGTAGCTAGTGCGTTTGAGTTTGATTTGTTGTCGTTGTCGTTTCATTGAGTCTCCTTGCAAGTTAAGAGTTGCGAGTTAAGAGTTAAGAATGGGCGAATCAGCGAATGAGCGGATGGGCGTTCAGCATCATTCTCCATTCGCTGATTCTTGATTCGCTGATTCTCTCTTTGCTGATTCATTCGTTCTCCCCCGTTGCACCCCACGCCGGGCGGGCGCGGCCACGCACACGGACGTACACCGTGGGACCGTCAATGAGGACGACGGGGTGTAAGTCCGCTTGACAGATGAGTTCCACGCGGTTGGCCCATACGTGGGGGACGCCGCAGGTCACCTGTCCACGGGTGTTGGTCGCGGCGATGGTCTGCGCTACGGTTGCGGCGTCGGCTGTCAACGCCACACGCCCGGTGCGCATATACAACGCCACGTCCAGTTCCTGGGCCGCCGCGTGCGCCGCCGCATCCGCCGCCATCTGCGCCAGTCGGTAGGTGCGGTACATCAAGCCGCCCTCGATGAGCAGCGCCGCCATTAGCAGGAGCAAGGGCAACAGCACCAACACCCACACCAGCACTTGCCCCTGCTCGTCAGGGCAACGCCAGCGCCCCTTATTCCCTACTCCATACTTCCTACTCCCTGTCCTCACTGCCATCGTGACTTCCACCTTTCGATGCGGAACGTTGCGCCCTGCCAGAGCGTCACGCGGTCGCCGCCGAAGAGCAGCGGAGCCAGCGGGATGTCATTGACGGGCACAGCAACGCCAGCGTAGTTGGTCACTGTGCCACCGCGCTGCCAGCCGGCGGCGTCGAGTTGCCAGGCCATTGGTGCAGCGTCGATCCCATTGGCGGTCAAGTTCATTGCCGTGGCACGGTACGCCTGGTATGCGGCCTGGTAGGGATTCAGGCTTTCGGCGGCGTAGCGCCCACCGGTGAAGGCGGCCTGGTCTACGGCGAGGGCGACAAAGAGCACGCGCCCGAAGCCGATGACCGCCGCCAGGATCAGGAGCAGCAGCGGCAAGGCAATGAGCATTTCGATGAGGGCCTGGCCTGGCGGGTTGTGGGTTAAGGGTTGTGGGTTATGAGTTTGCATTGTTCTACCTCCCATTGGTGAATGGCATTTTGGTAAGGGTGATAACGGTATCCCGCGCGGTTGTCCCTGGCGCGACGTAGGTCTCAACCAGGCCGATGCGGTAAGCGGTGTAGAAGTCGCCGAAGGGCGCGCGGACGACCTCCCAGAGCACCGGGCCGGGTGTGACGTCCAGCGCGCGACTCTCCTGGGGCGACAAGGCCGCTTCCGGGCAGACTACGCACACCGGCTCATTGCCCAGCGTCCACAGAGTCACCGTCTCACTTGTATCGTTGACCAGGGTGACGGCAGCCACAACGGGCGTCGGCGTTGCTAGATGCGCCTGCACCAGCCGCGCGCCAACCAGGGTGCTTGCAGCGATCAGCAAGAGGACGCCCAGCATCACACTCAGCCACCAACGCCGGTTGGCACGTCGGCGTACCTGCGGGGTGACAGGCCGTTGCACGACCAAGACCCACGTCGCCTGGCGCGGAACGGCGGGGAGCGCACCCTGCAGCCGTTGCGCCGCCAGATAATGCCACACGGCGGAGACTTCAGCTTGCGTCTCTGGATTGTCCAGGCGGTAGACCTGGCCTGGTAGCTTGCGCGGGGCCACGGTGAAGCAGTAGCTCACCCCCTGAGCATCCAGCGCGGTAAAGGCCAAGTCGTCGGCGTTGATGTACGGCAAGGTGTCTCCGACGATGCGCACGGGTGTATTGAGCGCATCGGTAGCGATCTGACCGAGCAAGTGCCGCCAGGCGTCCGTCTCCTGTAGTTGCGCGGCGACATCGCGCCGGTGGGCCGCCACGCGCGCCGCCGCGTCTTCGGCGATCATCCGCCGCTTCATCGCCAGGTCTTGCCGGGTATAGCCCACGAAGCGCACGATAAGCCACAGGGCCAGCAAGCCCACACCGCCAGCCACCGGCCATACCCAGCCCGGCAACGCCGGCCATTGGGCGGGTGTGGCGGCGGTGTCCACGGTCGGAGCACCAGGTAGCACAGTGGGCAGCGCCGTGGGCGTCACCGTATGCGTCGCGGTCGGCTGTTGCGAGATCGCCGCCGGTGTACCACCATTGGTCGTCACTGTGAACATATCCAGCGTTGCCACCGTCGTAGCCGTCGCCGTGGGCCATACTGCTGTCGCTGTCGGAGGCAGGGCCTCCGGCGTTGCGGTAGGCAATGGCTCAGGCGTTGGCGTTGGTGGCTCCGGCGCTTTGGTTGGCTCAGCCGGCGCTTGCACGACCGGCGCGGGCGTGGGCGGTGGTGTGGACTTCTGCGCCGCGACTGGCACGGCCCACACTACCAACCCTAACAGAAGAAGCGCGGCTAAACGGCGCATCACGCCACGGACCTCCGCGCGCGCCACAGTGTGGCAGCGCCCAGCACAGCCAGCACCAGGCCGGCTCCACTGAGGTGTCCCGCGTAACCCGTTTCCGGCAACAACACGATCTGTGTCACTACCGGGGTGGCCTCCGGCGTCGCTAAGCCGGTGGGCGTCGGGGCAACCGGCGGCTTGACCGGTGTAGGTGGTGGCGTCGGCTTTTCCGGGAGGAGCGAAGCCAAGCCCGGCGCGCGGCGTGAGGTGCGGACATCGACGTTGGGCAGCGGTGTGGGCGGCGGCGCGGGCTTGTCGCTTGTCGGCGGCACGCTCTGCGGCGTGACTCCGGTACTGCGGGTTACCCGCAAGGTGTAGGCCGTGCCCGGCCCGTAGACACGCCAGTCGTAGCTGCGCACCAGGGCGCTGTAGACGCCATTTGCCGGGGCTGTCCAGACAATGCGCGAGGCCACGTCGTGGGGATAGTTGATGTCATCGTTCTCCGCCAGGGGCGTCGTGCAGTCCGTCGCGGTGTAGAGGGCCAGCAAGGTGTCAGCCTGTGGCCCCAGGTTGCCCGTTTCCAGCACGTAGGTCTGTCCGGCCACGGCCTGAAACGCATACCAGTCGTTGTCGTTCTCCCCGTCGAAGTCATCGTGGTAGAACGTATCTAGCGCAATGCTCAAGCCCGGACACGTCCCTGGTGCGTCCAACACCTGTACCACGGGTGGCGCAGGAGAATAGCCGCGCATCACCAACGGCAGGAAGATGCGCGTGGGGCGATGTACCTGCACCGTGGCCGACTCGCTGACCGGTCCGTAGCTGTCACTGTGCGCGACGGCGGTATTGGTCAGGGTTTGTCCTTCAGCCCCGGCATCCACCGTGGCGCGATAGGTCAGTACCGCGATTTCCTCGTAGCTCAACGCCGCCAGGTGCAGGGTGAAAGCATTGTCGCCCACCGTAACCGTGCCTTTGTCCGTCGTGACGCTCTGCGGCAGCAAGGTCAGACCCAGCGGTAGCGTGTCGCTGAGGACAATGTTGGTCTGTGGACGCACCCCATTGTTGGTCACGGCGACGATGAAGGTCAGCGTTTCCCCGACTTCGGTGCGCGCGGGGGTGACGTCGCGGTAGGTCTTTTCGAGCACCAACACCTCAGCGGCGTTGATGCCGTACCAGATACCGCCGTTGACAGTGTTGTGCATATTCCGCGACGTGGCGACGCTGGTCTGGCCCAGCGTGCCGTGCAAGGTGTAACGCCCGTTGGTCAGCGTGCCACCGGCGGCGGCATTGGTCGTGTCCGCCGTGACGCGCTGCGGGCCGGGGGCCTGCGCCGCCACGGGAGCAGCCAGCAAGTAACTCAATAGGAGTAGGAATAACAGTGTATGTCGCATCAGTATTCTTCGCATCATTGGCCTCCCTTACGGACACGTCGTCGCCCCAAACGCTGCACCGCGGCTCACCGCCACACAAGTGAGGGCGTTGAAGATGCCACCCGCGCCGACGAACTCGGTGTATTTGACGAGCGCGCGCTCCGGTTGCCCGGCCTGCGTGTTGACCACCACGCGCGTGGGCGCTTCCAGGCGGCTGTGGTAGATCTCCACCCAACCGCCGCTGTAGATGGCTTCACTGGCGCTCACGCGCGCGGCATTGACGACCAAGCGGCTGTCGAGGTTTTCGACCTTGATGCCCATCGCGTTCGTCCCGCTGGCCGTGTACGCGCCCCCGTAGAGCGTCGCTTCCGCCGGGAAGGGCGGGGTGGCGCTCTGCGCCTTGACCATCATGGCGGCGTTGATGACCGTACCCCCGCTGGCCGTGGCGGTGACGTTTTCCAGCGTGGCGCGTCCGGCGATCCATACCGTGTAGCTGCTATTGGCCGTCCCGCTGGTGGCAACCGTAAGATTGTTCAGCAAAACGTCGCTTTTCCCCATTGGCACGAGGACACTCACCCGGGTATGCCCGCTGCTGCCGCTGTTGTTCACCGTCAGGTCGCGCGCGCTGGTGTGAGAATCCAGGATCAGCGTCGCTTTGTCAATGGGGTTGCCATCATCGTCGGTGATCGACCCTTGCAGCACGGTCACGTCGCGGCCCGCGCCTTGCAAGTGGACATAGGGCTTGAGCGTCACCGTCTCGGCATACACGCCAGGGGCGATCCAGATCAGGTACGGGTTGGTCGCACTGGCGTTGGTGATGCTGTTGACGGCGGCCTGGACGGTAGTGAAATCCCCGCCACTCGCAGCGACGATCAGGGTACGCGCATATCCCGGCGCAACGGGACTGCCGCAGCCCCACGTCGTGCCATTCCATTGTGGCATCTGGCCGCTGGCGCAGGTCTGGGGAAGGCGATATGGGGCGGCCACACTGAACTGCGTGCCGCTCAAGGCCAGACCAGTACCGCCGGTGTAGGTGGTATTGTCGTCGGCCTCACAGGTCACCGTGCCGTCGGCATTGATCGCGCGGATGCTGCTCCCGGCCGCGCACGTGCTGCTGACGCGGCGTTGTAGATAAGCTGTGTCTGCCGCCAGTGTGACGCTCCCCGTTGTCCCACCACCGGTAAGCCCTGTCCCGGCATTGACCGCGGTGATGTCGCCGCCGCTGTCATTGTCCGCCGCGCACGTCCACACAGAACCGTTCCATTCGGCGATTTGCCCAGTGGTGCAGCTTTGCGGCAAGCGATAGGGTGCAGCGACACTGAACTGCGTGCCAGATAGGGTCAGTCCGGTCCCTGCGGTGTAGGTTGTGTCGTTGTCCACGCCATCGGCGAACCCGGCGGGCACACCGGTCAGGCCTGACCACGGTGCGCCGGTGACACTGAAGGTTGTACCGTCCAGGCGCAACCCGGAACCGGCAGTATAGGTCGTGTCGTTGTCCACGCCGTCAGCAAAATCGTCAGGCACGTGCGTGAAGTTGCGCCAGTCCAGGTAGTAGTCCCCGGCCTGTCCGTTGAGAGTCTCGGCGTCTCCGGCAGTGTAGGCATACGTCGAAGTGTGTGTTGTCGTATTGGTGATGAGGGTCAGCACTTGCACGTCGGTCACATAGCCGGCCTGGTTGACGATGGAGATGACTTCGCTAGAGGTGACGTAACCGGCGGCACTGACCGCCGAGAGAGCATCGTCGTCGGTGTAGATCGTGTCGTTGTCGATACCATCGGCGAAGCCCTCTGGGATGCCGGTCAAGCCGGACCACGGCGCACCGGTGACGCTGAAGGTGGTCTCGTCTAAAGCGAGGCCAGAACCAGCCGTGTAGGTCGTGTCATTATCCACGCCGTCAGCGAAGTCGTCCGGCACATTGGTGAAGTTGTACCAGTCGAGATAGTAGGCGCTGTCTTGACCGTCGAAGGTGACAGCATCCCCAGCAGTGTAAGCATAGGTCGCCGTGTGGGATGTCGTGTTGGTGATGAGGGTCTGCACTTGCACGTCGGTGACGTAGCCGGCCTGGTTGACGACCGAGATGACCTCACTGGAAGTGACATATCCGGCGGCGCTGACGGCGGCCAGCGCATCGGTATCGGTATAGATCGTGTCGTTGTCGATGCCGTCGGCGAAGCCCTCCGGGATGCCGGTCAAGCCAGACCACGGCGCGCCGGTGATGCTGAACGTCGTGCCGTCAAGCGCCAAGCCAAAGCCAGCGCTGTAGGTCGTGTCGTCGTCCACCCCGTCGGCAAAGCCGTCCGGGATATGGGTGAAGTTGCGCCAATCCAGGTAGTAGTCCCCGGCCTGCCCGTTGAGGGTCTCCGCGTCACTCGCGGTGAGGGCGTGGGCCACCGTAACGGTCAATGTGTGCGTGGTGCTCAACACCTCGATGACGCCGGTGGCAGTGAGATACCCGGCGGCTTGCACTGCCGACAGCGCGTCTGCATCGGTGTAGATCGTGTCATTGTCGATGCCATCGGCAAAGCCGTCCGGGATGTGGGTGAAGTTGCGCCAGTCGAGGTAGACCTCCGGGGCAGCCCCGCCTAGCAGCGCTGCATCATCGGCAGTGACAGCGTGCTCGGCCTGGGACGCACCCAGAGCATACGCCACGGCCCCCAACGGCTGGCGTGGGGTGAGCGTCTCGCCACCCACCGCGATCTCCAGGTAGGTGTTGCCGGTGAAGTGGGCTGCATCGAGAGGTATCTCCGTGCCCAAGAGTAACGCGAAGTAGCCGTCCCTGACGGTCACGGTATGCGCCTCCGGCCCCCAGAGTTGTTGTCCGACGCTATCCGCGTCCCACAAGCTGAAGGTCATTGGATAGGCAGCGTCAGCCACCGGCAACCCGTTGGTATCCAGCAAGTGCCCCTGGTAGGTCAAGAGGCGCGACGGTGCAGCCGGAGCCATTGGTGCAGCCACAGCACGCACCACGTTCGAGATGATGAGAATGCCCAGTAGGGCAAGCGTTAAGATTCGTTTCTTTCGCATTGTGTGTTTGTCCTTTCCTTGGATATGGTATGTGTCACCGTCATTCAAACGCACCCGGCGCGGGTGGGCCGGGATAGAACTGCTCCCAGCGGGTGAACGCTCCGGCGGTGACTTCCGGTGCGGCCAGATCCCACAGTAGCAGGGCCGGAGCTTGATAACGGGCGGTGGCCTGGACGCCGCGTTGCAGCATCAATGGCGCAACCGTCGTCTGCGCCCCGAAGTCCACGTTGGACCCCTGGATAAAGCGCGCGGCCCATGCCTGGCCCGCATCCACGGCATTGGCCTTGCCCGCCATCGTCGTGGCATCCTGGGCGTAGGCGACGTGGTTCAGACGTACCCAGTAAGCCCAGCCGACGCCGATGATCGCCCCGGTCAGGAACAGAAAGACCGGCAAGACCAGCAGCATCTCGATGAGCGCCTGGCCTTGCTCTTTTTGGTGTTGTGTCACTTGGTTCATCTGTGTGACTCCTTTCAGGCCGGGGAAGGCGGCATAGGTCGCCTTCCCCGGCGCACGCTCTAGGGTGCGGTGATGGTCAGCGAATTGACGCTGTTGGTCGCTTCGCCGTACTTGCCGCGGATGGCACGGTACAGTGCCAACACCGCTGCGGCGACGACGAAGACGCCGGCGATGCCAATGATGTACTCCAGCAAGCCTTGCCCCTCTTCGCGGGCCAAAGCCTGCTTGACTCGCCCACGCTGCAAGGCGCTGAGCCGCCGCGCGACGGGATGCGCCGCGAGGCGCTGGCTGGCTCGCAGGTAGGTCAAGGTCAGAGTGTTGGTTGTGCGTTGCACGATGTTCATAGACTTATCTCTCCTCCTTCTGAAGTGATTGATATGAAAACCTTTCTGGTTATGTGGGGGACGCAGTGGGCCGCACTGCGTCCCCAGATAGGTGTACTCTGACGCCACTTTGGGTCACTCATCGAGCGCCCACCCAGGCGTGCGGGATAGCATCAATGGCTTATAGGCATCACCTCCTTTCGTGCCGGGGACAGCCAACTCACAGAAAGCCGCCCGTCCCCAGGCTGGCAAAGGCGCGCAATGCGCCGGGCGCGGCCAGCACCAACAGCGTGGCGAGGATGGCGAAGAAGGCCGGGACGATCATCAAGACCGTGTTGCGGTAGCCCCGCGCCGTAATGCGCTGGGTCAACTCCGTCCGTAGCTCCGCGGCCAAATCGCGCAACTGTTCGCTCACGCCACCGCCCATCCGCGCCGCCGTGCGTAGCAGCGTCACGAAGGGGATCAGCGGCGGCAGGTTGCCGTTGTTCTCCAACAAGGCTTCCACGCCCGCCGCCAGATCGCCGCTGACGTTGTAGTGCGCGGCAACCGGGCGCAGTTCGGCCACGAACACCCCGCCGGGGCGTTCCGCCAACTGCTGCACGGCCTGCGCCAGGGGATACCCCGCTGCCAGGAAGTTCGCCAGCCGATCCAACGCCGAGGCCATATCGGCGAGCATTTGGTCGTCGCGGCGCGCGACTTTGCTCTTCAAGTCCATATCCGGCAAGAAGAAGCCCAGCGCGCCAGTCGCTACGGCCACGGCCAGGCTGGTCGCGGGGCTGAAACCGCCCAGCGAAGCCAGGATCAGCCCTGCACCCAAGCCCAGCACGGCCAACAGCGTGGCGCTGGCGACCTTGTAGGCGTAGAAGGTACGCACATCGGGATACAGCGCCCCGACCCGTTGCCAGAACCCGGCCTGTTTGAGTCGCGTTTCCACATCGGTGGCATCACGGCGCTGTAACAAGGTTTCCGCCCACGTCCCGAACAAGCGATCCACCAGGGGCCGCCGTGCCTGTACCTGTTCCAGTCCCAGGCGCACCCGCAAGGTGCGTGGGGCGCGGCGTTGTCCGGCGTTCAGCGCCAGGAATGTGCCCAGACCACCCAGGAAGGCAAACCACAGACTGTATGTCATCGCGCACCTCCCTGAGCTTCCAGGTCGAGTCCCGCCTTGGCGATCTTCTGCGAGAGCAGGTAGGCCACCCCGGAGAAGACAATGGCCACCGCCAGCACGATCTGCCCGTCGAGGGTGGCGTAGAAACCGCCTTCGTAGTCGCGCAGCGCCAGCTTGAGCAGCGCGAGAAAAACGAACGGCGCAATGGCGACAATCGTGCCTTCCAGTTTGGGCTGCGTTTGCCGGGCGCGGACTTCGTTCTGAATCTGGATCACGCCACGCAGCAGGCTTTGTAGTCCTTCGAGGACGGTCTTGAGTTTGCCGCCCTGCTGCTCGCGCACGACGAGCGCCTCGGCCAGCATATCGAAGTAGGGATTGTGACGGCGTTCGGCCACCTGGTAGATGGCATCGCTCAGTGTCGCGCGGGTCTGCAAGGATGTAACCACTTGCACGAAGTCGCCGCGCACCGGTTCGCGCATATAGGGCGTGGCTTCGTGTAGGGCGGCGGTCAGGTTGGGATTGGCGCTGTAGGCCCGCAGCAGTGTCTCGATAGCCTGGCTGAGCGCATTGACGTACTCACGCCTGAAGCGTTCCTGCTTGGCCGCCCACACTTGCCAGTAGATGACGGGGCCGAGGCAGATGACGACCGCGGCCAGAACCGTCGGCCCCAGGATGACCAGTGCACCCCCGGCCAAGACTGCGCCGATCCCCAGGCCCGTGAGCAGGAACTCGCGGGCCGACAAAGGAATATCGGCGGCCTGCAAGCGCGTGTTCAACTGCGCCAGTAGTCCCCGCTGATCGATGGGCACGAGGCGCACGTAGGCGCGCGTCGTCGCCCCGATCCAGGCCAGGAGCACCCCGGCAGCGGCCAGGGCGGCGAAAAGTAAAGTCGGTGTATTCACTAGACAAGTCCTCCTTGAAAGTAGTCCCAAGTCCAAGGTCGAAAGTCTAAAGTCCTTGTACTTGGGAGTGAATGCTGAATACTGGATGCTGGAAGCTCGATGCTCGTTGCCCGTTGCTGAAAGCTGATCGCTGACGGCTGATGGCTAATCGTTGCCAGCACCAGATACAGCGCCGTGCCCAACGCCAGCCAAGGGATGGCGGGGAAAGTGCGGCGGTTGCCGGTGCGACGTTCGCCACGGCGCGGGCGTGGCCGTAACAGGGTTACAATGCTGCCCGCGAGCAAAGCTATACCCATTGTGACCAGTAGCCGCACATCGGGATACAGCGCCGTCAACACGGCGAGTACCTTGCCATCCCCTGCGCCCCAGAGACCTACATCGGTCAGTACCAATGCCGCGATCCAACTGCCCACCAGGACTTGCGCCTGCTCCCCGGAGAGTCCGGCACAGAACGCGGCGGCCCCAGCAGGGAAGACAGCGGACGGCGTGTCGGACAGCAAGAGCATCAGCAGGGCAAAGCCCACGGCGACGCCGCCCGGCAACACCTTGCCATCCGGTGGGATCACGGTGATGCGCAACAGTCCCAACACTGCCAGCGGCAAGGCCGTGGCCCAGGCCGGGACGTGGCGCGTCCGCAGGTCGCCGTAGCTCAACCCGGCCAGCCAGAGGCCGACCAGGGCAGGCACGAGTGTGACAGCGGGTGTCCCTTGAGTCACTGGCCAACTCCAACCGGCGCGCCCGTCGCGGCACACGCCACGAGCGCCACGAGGCAGACCAAGACCAGCCCCGCGATCAAAACTAGCTCTACACTGGCTTCGGCTTGTGTTCCCTGTAGAAAACGCATCGTCGTCACCCCCGTTTGAAGTAGTGGTGCAGGCTGACCTGTTGTCCGGTGCGCAGGTAGATGCTCTCTTCCAGCGTCTGCGGGTACAGGCCCGTCCATTGCAAGCCGTTGCCGGTGTCCTGCCACAGCACGTTGATGGCCGGAATGTCGCCTTCCATCTGACGTGAGGGCAACAGTTCGGCCACCTCGCGCACGATGCGGCGACGTTGCCCGTTGACCGTGACGCGCTCGATGTAGAGCACCAGGTCGAACGCGTCCACCAGGTAGCGGGTGATGACGCCGGGGGCCATCGCTGAGTCGGCCAGTTGCCACATCTGCACCACGCGGTTGGCGATCTCGTGGACGCCATTGGAGTGCAGTGTCAGCAGTTGCCCATCGTGGCCGGTGTTGGCCGCCATCAGCACAGAGCGAATCTCCGCCCCGCGCGCCTCGCCGGTAACGATGCGGTCGGGCCGCATCCGCAAGGCGTTGATCACCAGGTCGTCCAGGGTGATGGCACGCTGCCCTTCCTCGGTTTCTTCGGTGGTGACCATGGCGACCCAGTTGTCGAGACCCAGTTGCAACTCCGGGGTATCTTCGACGGTGACCACCCGTTCTTCCGGTGGAAGTACAGCGCACAGGGCATTGAGGGTGTTGGTCTTGCCAGAGCCCGTTCCACCGGTGACGATCAGGTTGAGGCGTCCTAACACGCACTCCTTGAGGAAACCCGCGATGTCGGAGGTGAGCGTGCCCAGGCGTACCAGGTCGTCCAGCGTGCGGGCGACCAGGCGATGCCGACGGATCGTCACCGCGACGGGCACGTTGTCCACCAGCGGTTCCATCACCGCGTTGAGACGGCTGCCGTCGGGCATCTTGGCGTTGACCCTGGGATTCGAACGGTCGAAGCGCCGTCCGTGCCGCGCGGCAATGCGGTCGACCAGTTTCTGCACCTCGCGGGCACTTTCGAAGCGTATACTGGCGCGGTACATCCCTCGTTCGGCATCGTCCACCCAGATCACGTTCGGGCCGTTGATCATGATCTCTTCGACGGTGGGCATATTGAGATACGGGGTGATGACGCCGTAGCCGAAGATGTCGTACTGCAAGCGCGCGACCAACTCTTCCAGCGACTCGGTAAAGGGCCGCCCGTGCTGCAGCGCGGCGTTCGCGTGTTCTTCGACCAGGGCGCGCAGCAGCGTCTCGGCCTCGCGTTCGACGTTGGCGGTGGGCGTGCGCAAAGCATCCAGACTGAACTGCCCGGTCAGGCGGTCACGGGCAGCAGCGAGCAAGCCCGTGTAGGGATCAGGGTACTCCGCAGTGGCGTGCGCGGCGACCCGTTGGGCAAAGGTGGATGTCGCGGCCATTGCGCTTACTCCTCTGTCTCGTCCGCGGTCGCCCGCAGGGAAGCGAAGTCCCATTTCCGTGTGCGTCCGGTGATGGCCAGCACCGTCAAGCTGGTTTCCAGGTCAATCAGCGCCGCGTGGCGACCAGGATACAATATTCTGATGCCGCGCGCCGGCTTGTGTTTGCCGTTGTGATAGACGATGAAGCCGGCGTACAGCGGCGCACGGCGCACGATGGTACGCACCTGTGCCGCATCCCAGTAGGGTTTCTCCGGGCTGTGGACGCCGCAGATATTCAGTCCGGCGACGATCTGCTTGAGCGACACACCGTCAATGAATTCCGTGAAGATGTCGTCCACAATGGTCACTGTGTCGGGATCGGGAATCAGGCTATGCCCGGTCACTGCCTGCCCGTCGGCGGTCTGGATGCGTACTTCGCAGTCGAACAGGTAGCCAAACGGGGGCTGCTTGCCCTTGTACAGACCGTATTGCGCCAGAAGTAGCTTTTTGTCACCTGCTGTCTGCGGCTGTTCTATATAGGCGCTAGTCTGGGCAGGGGCGGTTAAGACGATGCCACGCGGCGGCATATAGCAGTCGTCCTCCCAGATCACCGCCAGTTCGTGTTCCAGAGCGGCCTGGGTGCTCATTGCCACTAACCAGTTGTCATCAGCCGCGCCGAGTTGCACGAGGATGGACTCCGGTGGATAGCCGTCCTGTTTCAACGCCAAAGCCAGGCGCAACATCCTGGTGCGATCCTCCGGCAGGCCGATGCGCTCCGCGTGTTCGGTTGCGCTTTCCAAAAATAGATTTGTTCTCATCGTTTCTCTCTCCTTGTTGTAGTGGTGTTGTTTTATGATTGCTGTGCTTCCCGTGTGGGACCGAACGTCCACTCCAGTGTGCGTCCGGTGACGGTCAAGACCGCCAGCGTTGTCTCCCAATCGATCAGGGCCTCGTGTTGGCCGGGGTACAACATTCCCGTCCAGCGCGCCTGCTTGTGCGCGACGTCGTGGTAGACAACGTAGCCAGAGTACAGCGGCGCACGGCGCACGATGTCGCGCACGTTGGCTTCGCCCCAGCGTCCGCCACTGGGACTGCCGAGGCCGCGCCGGTTCAGGTCGGCGGCAATGGCATACGGTGACGCCCCACCGATGAACTGCACGAAGATGTCGGCTACGACAACCGCTGTATCTGGGTCAGGGACTAAGCTGTGTCCGGTCAAAGATTGCCCGTCGGCGGTCTTGACGGTGATGTCCGGGCCAAAAACGTAGCCGTATGGCGCGGTGCTCCCGTTGTGCAGGCCGTACTGGGCGCGGAGGTGCTTGTTGCCACCCCGCGCCTGCTCACGTCCGGCCTCGGCCACGGCCTGCGCTTGCGCGGCTGACACAGCGGAGCTGTCGGGGACGTAAACCCCACCTTCCCACGCCACGCCTAATTCCTGTTCCAACTTGTCTTGGGGACTCGTGGCGACGGCCCAGGTAACGTTGGCCTTGCCCATCTGGACACGGATGCGCCTGGGGGTATATCCTTCCCGCTTCAACGCCAACGTCCGGCGCAACATCCCGGTACGGCGCTCCGACAATCCGAGACGCCGCGCGTGCTCTACTTCACGTTCCAAAAAGATGCTTTCCTTCATTGTTCCTCTCTCCTCGTTGTTTGTTGTTGGTTGCTCGATGCTGGATACTCGATACTGGATGCTGGATTCAGCGTGAGCTTCCAGTTTCTTGCTTCCTGCATCTTGCCTCTTGCCTCATTTCCCGATAAACACACTCTGCACCTGCTGCCACAGTCCTGGCTCCTTGCGCCGCTCCGGTGGCTTGAACGCTGCCGCCTCTCCCTCGATGCACCCGCCACGGCTAACCCATTTGTGGGCTAACGACGGGAAGAAGCGCGCGGCCATCGACACAATCGCGTCCGACGTGGGATTGGGCTTCTCCAGCACGAAGGGCATCTTGTGGTTGTTGCTGTAGGTAAACAGTGGATCGTAGGGCACTTGGGCGAACTTCTTCATCCCAATGGTGCTGATCAGCTCCTTCATCTTGAGGCCCGCCTCGGTACTCCACTGGTTGATGACCAACTCGAACTTGCCGATGCCCTCGCCAAAGGTCTGCTTCAGGCGCGGCACGGTCTGGCCGGTGGAGTGCATATCGGCCACATCGGGCCGCACCACGGTGAGCACCAGGTCAGCGGCGTCCAGTGCAGCGAGATGTACATCGTTGTTGATGTCCGGCCCCAGGTCGATGACCACGAAGTCATAGAGCTTGTGCGCGGTGTCGATGATGGCGCGGGTCAGTGCCAGTGTGCGTTGCGGGTCGTCGCGGAACTCCGCCTGCCCGGCGATGTGCATCGCCGCGATGCCGCTCAAGCAGTGCAGCTTGGAGGTCGCCTTCGTGCTCCACAGTTGTACTTTCGTCTTGAGCGCCTGCGGTGGGCAACTGGCGTTCCGGGTGCGCAGGTACTCCGGCAGCAAAGTATTGATCAGGCCGTAGATGTTGTGCTCCGTGGATAGGCCCAGGCGGGGTGCGACTGCGCCGCGGGTCATATCCAGGTCCATCAACAGGGTGTCTTGCATGGCGATGACGCCCAAGGCTGCCGCGAGGTTGATCGCCAGACTGGTCTTGCCCACGCCGCCGCCCGTACCCCACAAAGCGATCACCATTCGTCGCCACCCGGCCTCGGCCAGAGTGTACAGTGTGGGGGCGTCCAGCGGGATGTAGCTGCTGCTGGCCCGTTCGGCGCGCGCCTGGGTGACGGCGTTGGGGATCAATTCCAACAAGCGCCGCAACTGCGCGTCGTCGAGGGGCAGCGAGACGTGGCCTTTCATCCCCAGAGCCAGCAGTTCATCGGTGCGCGATTCCAGCGGATGCAGCAGCCCAATCGTAGCAATGGGCCGTTCGTCGTAGTGCAGCAGCTCGCTCACCAATTCTGAGCGGAAGCCAGGTAAGGTGGGCGAGAGCAGTACGATGTCGGCTTCCATTTCGGTGGCGTCGGTGAACACCCCGGAAGCCGTGGTCGGCCCGGCGACGATTTGCATTTCGGGGATCTCCGCCAACGCGCGTTCCAGACGCTGGGCGTCGTTCCATACTTTTGTGCCGATGACAATCTTGATGCGTTCCATAGTTCCTCCTGCGGAGAGTAGACGGTAGACAGTAGACGGTAGACGGGGAAGGAGAGAGGCGAAAGGGTGAAAACCCACCCTTAACCCGACTGTTCGTCTCACCCACTCACCCATTCACCCACTCTCCCTAACTCCCTGTTACCGCGTCTCCGTCTCCCCCTGTCTACTGTCTACCGTATTCCGTCTACCACCCCAAAACACCGCGTTGAAATCTTCCCACGCGAAGCCTGGGGTCTCCGGCAGGGCTTGTCCTGCGGCGACGGTCGCGCGCCAGATGGCGGGGCGTACCGCGAGGGACATCTTGCCGTTGAACACCGCCCAATCCAGGCTCTCGGCGCTGGTTTCGGGGACGAGCACGTCCACGCCCACTACCGGCCCGGCGATAAACGGTGCGGGTTGCTGCCCGTCAGTGGTCACCGCCCCGTATTGCGGGTTGGCGATCTGTTCGTGGTTGACGCGCACCACGATGGCCCCGGCCACCACGCGCTTGGTCACCGGCAGTTGCAGCGTAACCGTCACGGGCTGTAGCAACACCTCGTAATCGGGCAGCGGCTCCGGTGTGGGCGGGGGTGGCGTGACCCCGGCGGGCAAGGGCGGCACGGTGCTGGTCGCCAACTCGGTGGCGCGCACGGTGCCTAACGTGGTGTACAAGTCCACCAGGTCGCCCACCGCGATGTACGGTGTACTGGCGGCATCCACTGGAATGGACTTGATGACCAACTGGGGATCGGTGAGGGCCAACGCCAGACGGCGCACTTTCTCGGCGTTCTCGCCGGTAGCGATGCGCCCCCGGTTGAGCACGTCACCCGCGCGCACCGTCTCGACGAAGACCCCGTCGGCCAGCATCGCCAGCAAGGTTTCCGGTGTGAGGACGACTTGCAAGAGCGACGGGCTGAACGACTGCTTGTCCAGCGCAATGTAACCGTTGGTGTAAGCGTCTTGCAATGCCGTGTACGCCGGAATGTCCTGCACCGCGATGGCGACTTCGTAGGTAGGCGGCGTGGTGAGCTGCGCAAACAGCAGTACCCCCACGAACGCGCCCCCGACGAGCAGCAGGCCGACCCAGAATTGAATGGATTTCAGAATACGCATTTCGTTTGTCTCCTTGATGTAAGTGATTTGCTGTTAGCTTTCAGCCCTCAGCGGTCAGCTTTGGATTGCTGGCTGAGCGCTGAATGCTGAAAGCTGAGAGCTTCTTTTTCACACCCAACGTTTCCTCCGCAATCGCCTGGGCCACGGCCTTGAGATCGCCAACGACAGCGTGGGCCTGTGACCATTGCTGCTTGAGGCGGCGCTCGTGCCATTGGGTGACCGAGGTATCGCCGCTGACGATGAGGATTAGGCTGGCGAGGTCTACCAGAGCGGGCGGCGGGGTTGTGCCACCGTCAGCAATGACGTGGCCCAATGCCGCCGCGTCCCACACGAAGGCCATCACTGGCGCGCGCCACACGGTGCAGGCGGCGCTCCAGAGCAACGGTTGCCGTGTTTCGACGGCTTGCTCAACGGTGCATCCACGTTGGTCGGACGTCCACTGCACAATCCCAATCAGGTCAAGTACCGGCGCGCCTGGCCCGGCCATTTGCAGCGCCAATGTGCCATCGGCGGCGTCCAGGGGTACGGCGTTGGCCTGCCGGCACAGGTGTTGTACCAACGTCGTCGCCCCTAGCCCGCCCTTTGCACCGACTACCAGGATTAGCATTGGCTGGCCTCCTGAGTGAGCGACGCAAGGTCAATGCCCAACAGCTTGGCGACAGCGGCTTCAGACAACGGTTTGTCCATCGCGATCCAGCGCGCGGGGAAGGCCCGCCGCTCGCGCCCGCCGTCTACGATGATGGCGTCGTAGCTGACCCGCGCGTCGTCCAGGGCTAGATTGGGGTAGATGGTGATCGTGCCGGTGGTCGCCGGTTGGTCGGACGGCGTGAGGCCCAGGAGCAAGTAGGGGTCGCCACGCTGTGCTGCGTCGAACAGCGCCACGCACTTGCCCTGTGCCGCCAGTAGTTTGGCGGCGGTGACTACAGCGGTCGTTGTGCCGACGCCACCGCGTGTGCCGTAGAAGCCGAGGCGCAGTTGGCGGCGAAGTGGGGCAAAGGGCAGCCGTGGGGCAGGCGCTGTGGTGTCAGGGATGGGCGCGGTCTGTTGTGTTGGCGGCTGTATGGGCGCTTGCGCTTGCAGATAGGCGTCGAGCACCTTAGCAGGTTCGGCGTCGGGTGCGATGTACAGCACTGGCAGGCTGAGACTCTCGACATTGGGAATCTTTGTCCCTTCCGGCGCGACGATCAGGCCAGCATTGACGAAGTCCAGCATTTGCTGCGTCTGTTGCGGGTTGCATACGCCGACAACCAACACGTCCGCCACAGCGGTCACGGCGTCGCTCAGGGCCAAGGCCTGATCTTCTTGCGGGGCGATACAGAGTATGGTATGCATTTAGTCCTCCAGGGTGTAAGTATTGGATGTGATAGGCTGGCTACCGGGTATCCGCGCGGTCAGGCGCAAGGGTGCGGCGTAGGTTGGGCTGACGTCGAAGACGAGGTAGCCTGTAGTTAGTGCGTTGGGCGGCAAGGTGTGATCGGAGAGCGGAGCGATGCCCGTCAGGGTTGGCCCCTCGACTACGCTCAGGATTGGCCCTTCGGTTACACTCAGGGCGAGTTCTGCGGCTTGCGCGCGGGAGTAGTTGTGCCCGGCGTTGTCGGTCAGGGTGAACTCGGCCTGGGCCAGGTCAAGGTGCACCGCGCCCGTGTTCTGTACCTCGGCCACGACGATGATGAATACGCCGGCTGGCTGAGCGGACAGGTTCAGGCCCAAGGGATGCGTCAGGGTGACGGGGCTGCTGGCCGTGGGTGGCGCGACGTGCGTGGCGGTGTATGCCCCCGTGACGCGCAGTTGTCCCGCTGTGGGTGTGGCCGTGGCGACGACCACCGGACGCACGGGTAACGGTTCGATGGGCAAGGGCAAGATCGAAAAGATGGTGCAGCCCAGTAGCAACCCCAGTCCCACACTGATCCCTATAACTTTGACGATGTGATGCATTTGCCTAACCCCTTTTGACGCAAACAAAAAAGGGGAGGACCTGGAACCGAAGTTCCAAGTCCTCCCCTTTCATTTCCCGGCCAGTTTCCCTGGCTAGGACGCCGCAGGCTTGAAGGCTTCCTGCGGATCGGAGCCGAAGCCCCAGACCTTTTCACGGTGGTTATGCACCGTTACATTTTGATTATACATGGGGGCATGCCAAAATCAAGGGGGGATCGGCGAATTGGTTTTGGAATTTCATGCCCAAAGTCTAATAGGTTAGAGGTAAATTCGGTGTTCGCGCTGTTGGAAGAGGCGCTCAATCGTGACACGCCTCTCGCCGAGGATGACCCTGATCTCATCACAGTGTAAACCGGTAGTGCATAGCATAATTGACGTCGCCAGTTTTGCTGAATGAAGGACAGCAACACTGGCGATAAACTTGTTCGTTCTCTCCCTACAATTCACTCCAATTCCGCATCCGCCGACGTGGCGATCCTCGAAACCGAAATGTCCACGAAGTTCACTGCGAGGATTTGGGTGGAACGAAGTTACGCTTCAGTCTGTTGAGAGAAGGGCCTGGAACTGTAGTTATCCAGGCCCTGCCCTTTGTGTTCATGCAATGATATGTACAACGAGAGGTTTAGATTAGGGCACGGTCAATACCCCCACTTGGCTCCAATCAAAACCGTTACTAGCTCCATCCAAATCAGCATAGACCCAAACGTTGTGTGGATTTCCCACACCCCAGTTGCCATTTGTACGGACGGTGTAGGAGTAAACGCCGCTCGCAGTGGGGGTGATGACGCCGGTGAAGAGATCGCACCCACTCAGGTCACCGGTATAGAGTATTGGCGTCCACGTCCAATCGTTGAAGGTAGGGCTTATCCCGTAGCCCACTTCTGCCACGAATGTAGTTCCGGCCAGGGGCGTCACGCCTGCTAGCGTGACTTCCACGGTGATGGGGGCGGTGGGGCTGCCGATCACACCGTTGAGCGTCGTTGGGCCGATCAGTAGCGCATCATCTGGCGTGATGGCACGGTAGTCGTCGTAGAGTGTGTCCTGCGTCGGAGTAACCACGCGGGCGGCGGTGTTGAGCAGTGTCAGGTCGCCATCCACGGCGTAGCGGTAAATGAGCGGCGTTTCTGCCGTGCTGAGGGTAACAGAGTACACACCCGCTGTACCGGTGAGCGTGAGCGGCGCGCCGGCCCACTCGCCTTCGAAGGTCAACGTAGCGGTAGACGGGATGAGGCTTTCCAGGTCGTGATAGTGGAACGTGACCGAGATCGGCTGTACCAACAACGCGACATTGTTATATTCTTCTACTTCGGTAATAACGTGCTGCGGATCGGCGATGGCAAAGAGCCGGTTAGGACGGTGATCCAACGTTGTCACCAGTTGCACATCGCCGTCGCTGTCCACTGGTAGACTGGCGACCGTCCAGGTGTGAAGCGCGGTCGCGCTGGAGGTGATGACTGGGCCTTCATATAGGACGACGGGTACGTCTGCCGCATCCGCTGTACCCCAGTTACGCACGGTGACGGTGACGGGGCCGCCGGACTCTGTGAGGTCGGCCTGCACATCCCCGCTATAGATGACCAGATCGGGCAGCACTTTGACCGGGAAATAGTCCCAGTTGTCGTCTTCGTTGACCTCGTAGATCGTATCTGCGCTATCCACGACGGCGTAGTAGGTATATTCGCCCGTCTCCCACCCGGCAACGTTCCAGGTTGTGGTAATGGCGGTGAGACCATAGGGCGCTAGTTCGTCGATGACGGCGGAATGCATCACGGTCCCAGTGATCGCCTCGGCGCGGAACTCTACCAAGAAATTGGTCGCCGTGACCGGGCCGTTATTGGCGACGACAGCCAGCGGGACAACATTGTGCTGGTCGTAGTAGTAGGTCTTGACGCTGGCAATGGCGACATCCGCTGTGACGGTGGTGAGTGTGAGCGTGTTATTGTTCTCCAGGTTCTCTGTGATAACGCCAACCGGGTCTACGACAGCGTAGAGCGTGTGCGGTTGTACCGATGTAACCGGGACCGTCCAACGGATGGTTACATCTGCCGTTGCGCCGCCTGCTAATGGTCCAGATATTGCGTAAGTCGTCGTAATAAGCACGCCATCCATACCAGGATCACCATCATAGAGAGCAACGGTAGGACTTACGACAGCCCAATCGCCCATGTTTTGTACAGTGATATTGACATCCACACTGTCACCAGGCCAAGGATTGTTGAAGTATTCGGGCAGTGAAAGATCAACGATCGTTAAATCAGTATCTGGTGTATAGCGCAATACATAGAGGTCAGTTAGGTCAGGCTGTAATACATCCGTCAGGGTCAGGGTTGGAGAAATCACTAGATCGTCGTATTTCATCGCCTGGCGCATATAAGCTATCAGCAGTTCGCCATCAACAGTAAAGGCTGGTGCCATTTCGTTCTCGATAGCCTGGTCATGAGTTAACTGCGTTTCAAGATTCCACGTGCACGTTGTTTCATCATAGAGCGCGTAGAAAATATCAGCTAATTTCGCAGACGGGGCTTGCCAGATAAGTGCAAGATTATCCTCTGCGTCCATTGCTATATCGAAATCCTTAAGACCGGGAACGTCTCCTGCAATACTGGTAACAGTGGGGGCAACAGACCAGTCGTCGTCCAGCAGCATAAGTTGATCGTTCGCAAGCCACAACAACCGCTTCTCACCGCCACTGGTATAAAGGACCATCGGGCGCTCATCGCGTACACTGTCATAGGTCAGTCGCGTAAACACACTCCACGTACTGCCATCCCAAAGCGTATAAAAGAGTTCTACGTCGTTGGGCGTTGTCCAATCACCATCCACGTCACGATTCACGACCAAAACACTATGGAGATGATCAGAATAAGCCGCGGTCACCCGCAATGCTCCAGTAAGTGTGTCGGTGACCAGAACCGGCGTGCTCCACGCGTCGCCATCCCACACCATCGAATACAACGCATCTGGATGGTTAGCATCACCGAACATATAGCCATCTGGGTTAGCAGTCCACGTCAACATAATGTGTCCGTCATTTCCTGTAGCTAACAATGGCCGATAGTCAAAGTCCATATTTGCGGTGAGGGTTTGTGGTGCGGCCCAATAACCACTTGCTACATCGTAAATGCTGTAGGCCAGATCGAACTTCTTGGTGAAGGTCACATCCAACGTTGCGCTGATAGGCAAAGCTGGGTCATTGATGCGTTGCCAAACAGCGACTGCGTGTCCATTACCATCGAACGCCACCTGTGGGTTATAGTCGCTTTGCGTATCCTGCGTGACACTGACCGGCGTCGACCAACTGAGGCCATTCCAATAGGAAGCCATAATCTCCTTACTGCGCACGATAGGCTTGCTGACATCGTCGTAAACCCATACCATCACCGCCGTATCATCATCGCGTGTAGCCAGGCTAGGGCGCGATTGCGGATAGACGTTGAGCATAACGGGTTGCTGTGTAAGTGTAAGGTTATGTGGCGCAGTCGGCGCTAGCCTTGAAGGCGTATCGCCAACGAAAACCGCATACGGTTCGTCCGCGTACATACGCTCCAAAACACGACTGCTGTTAACTTGAAGGCTTCCTCCTGCGGATACACCGAGAGGCACTAACAACGCGGTGTTGGGTGAAAGCTGTTGACTTTCCGGAAGTGTGACCTTCAAATGCTCCGTATCCTCATCGACGAGCACTTGATCCCACACACTAAACTTCGCATTGCCCCAGAGTTCCAGTTCTACCGATTCGACGTAAGGGCTTTGTCCACGCGGAACCTGGAAATTGACGGTTCCCTTGCCGTTGCCGCTGACCGAAGCCTCGATCAAATCAAGAGGCTCCATTTTTAGCCCCAGTTCCGTCGTCAGGCTTGTGTTACCCGATCCACCTTTCCATTCCCAACTCTCTTGATCAGCTTTTGGCCCCCAAGTGGATGAAAATTCAACTGCTGGCGTAATGGACGCGTAGATCTTGAGCGTGTCCAGGATCGGCCCGGCAACCGTCCCCACAACAGGCATATTCGCAACCGCAGCCACGGCCGGAATAAATTCTAGAATTGGCATTTCTGCACTGATTGTCCCATGCAGTTCAAAATCCAACTTGGCTTGTGTGAACTGGATGCCGCCCTGCTCCGTCAAACGCGCATCGCCCTGCCCGGTTACACCACCGCCAATCGCCTGATCCGCGGCTTTGAACTCGGCCTCTCCCCCAAGCAAGACATCGCCAGTCCAATCGGAACGCAGGTTCAGGGCCACTTCTCCCTGAGCCTCTGCACCAATTTCACTCCCGCCAAAATACGGGAACCAACTAGGAACAGTCAAGTCTGCTTCAAAAGGTTTCTTAGGAATACTGTGGTGGATTGAGAACTCTAGATAGTCTTGCTTGAAAGTGGTCTCAATGCCAAGCCCGCCAATTTCACTACTGACGCCAAGCTCCTCCAACCATCCAGGCAAGACGATCTTGGCAACACGCAAACTCATTGGGCGAGAGTTTACACCTTCCGCATTGATAGCCACAATCGTCAGATTGTTGAAACCGCCAGCAAATTCAGTACCAACGTTATACGTGTGTGTAGCACCATTATTGTCGCCTATCTCTTCAGATGACTTTCCATTTAGCGAGAATATCACTGCGCCGGGGTTGCCAGTGCCTGAATCAGAGCCATTCCAATCCACACTCACGGTGTACTTGTTATTCAGATTGATATTGCCCAGGAAAACATGGCCATACGCGCTTTCAACACTCTTGACATAGGGAACGCCCGGTTCCTCTGGCTCGGTGTTACGTAATGGATCATCTGGTAGTGCATCATCAACGAGGTCGCCAGACTCCAACATCTGCTTGCCAATCCACGGATTGGCATCGACGTAATACTCGCAGATATAAGGATAACCATCGTCATCTTTACATGTACGGTAATTGATGCCATTGCCAATACCATAAGGATCGGGGCCAGATACATCCCCCCACCAGTTATTTTCCGCGCGAACGCGGATATTGGCTGTATTACCGTTGTAGACACCATAGGAGTTATTGTTGTATATCCAGTTGTTACTGATAATATGGTTTGCGCTTTTCACATTGACGCCATAGCGAGCACTGTGGGAGAGGATGGAGTTGGTGAGGGAGAGCGAGCCGCCATCATTGACGCGGACGTTAGCGCAGGCGAAGTCGAAACTATCGCTACATCTACCGGCGTAGCGCACCACAGCGTGGTCAAGGGTCGCACTGCCGCCGCTGCGCACGTAGATCCCCCGCCAGTTACCTGGGGCAGGAGAGGTGGCGTTGCCATCGTTGTTGCTGTCGCCGTAGGCGGTATCATCCGGCCAACTGGTGATGATACTCTCGTTACCGGAGGTCGTATCGGCGACAAGACTGCCGTAGACGTTCAAATCGGCACCCGAGCCGATTTTAACCACGGTGTTCGGGTCAAGAACGAGAGTTTGGCCAGCAGGAATGTTGATAGAAGAACTGCGAGGTATCAAGTACCAAACAAACCCGGCGTCAGCGTTGAGGGTAGTGGTGCCGGTGAAGTCGGTGGCCAAACCGATGGCGATGTTGGTGTTGCCTGCGCCGCTGTTGCTGCGGATTGTGCGCTGTCCGGTGAAGTGCTGACCCCAGATGTAGATCGGGTAGGTGCTGTTACTGAGAACGTTGTTCTCAATGATCGGCGCGGCAGGTATACCATCAACATCGTCATAAAGGTAGATGGCATACGAGGCATTGTCGGTGATAGTATTGCCAGTAATGACGGGAGTTTCCACGCCATTCAGGTACACGCCATAGCGAGCACTGTGGGAGAGGATGGAGTTGGTGAGGGAGAGCGAGCCGCCATCATTGACGCGGACGTTAGCGCAGGCGAAGTCGAAACTATCACTACATCCACCGGCGTAGCGCACCACAGCGTGGTCAAGGGTCGCACTGCCGCCGCTGCGCACGTAGATCCCCCGCCAGTTACCTGGGGCAGGAGAGGTGGCGTTGCCATCGTTGTTGCTGTCGCCGTAGGCGGTATCATCCGGCCAACTGGTGATGATACTCTCGTTACCGGAGGTCGTATCGGCGACAAGACTGCCGTAGACGTTCAAATCGGCACCCGAGCCGATTTTAACCACGGTGTTCGGGTCAAGAACGAGAGTTTGGCCAGCAGGAATGTTGATAGAAGAACTGCGAGGTATCAAGTACCAAACAAACCCGGCGTCAGCGTTGAGGGTAGTGGTGCCGGTGAAGTCGGTGGCCAAACCGATGGCGATGTTGGTGTTGCCTGCGCCGCTGTTGCTGCGGATTGTGCGCTGTCCGGTGAAGTGCTGACCCCAGATGTAGATCGGGTAGGTGCTGTTACTGAGAACGTTGTTCTCAATGATCGGCGCGGCAGGTATACCATCAACATCGTCATAAAGGTAGATGGCATACGAGGCATTGTCGGTGATAGTATTGCCAGTAATGACGGGAGTTTCCACGCCATTCAGGTACACGCCATAGCGGGCGCTATGGGAGAGGATGGAGTTGGTGAGGGAAAGCGAGCCGCCATCATCGACGCGGACGTTGGCACAGGCATAGGTTGAAGAAGTACACGAGCCAGCGTAGCGTATTATGGCGTGATCGAAGGTCGCACTGCCGCCGCTGCGCACGTAGATGCCCCGCCAGTTGCCCGGCGTGGGAGTCCCGCTAGCCGATGTGAACAAAACAGTCTGAGAAGCTGTTCCTTGAGCAACAAGATACCCATTGATGAATAAAGTCCGGCCACTATTGAATTGGACCGCGGCACCCGGTGCTACTGTCAGCGTCACGCCGCTGTTTACCGTGACATCGCAGGTGACGCGATAAATCCGTCCACTCAGCCAGGTTGTATCGGTCACAATAGTTCCGCAGACATCCACGCTCTGATCCACCACCGGCAGACCTTCCGATCCAATGTTATTGGTCTCCACTGTCTCGGTAATGGTACCGAGGGTGTCCACCTGCGCGTGGAACCAGTACGTGCCGGTCTCGGTAAAGCTATGCGTCAAGGTCAGAGCGGTCACCGCCTCTGCGGCCAAACTCGGCACATCCCAGGAACCGTCACCCGTCTGTCCGGCAGATGGTGGTGTATTGGGGTCTATATACCAATCAGCCCGGAACGGACCAGCATCCGCATCACCCTGATTACGAACACGCACCGTTGCTGTCACCGGCTCATTGATCCAGCCCACCGTGGGATTGAAAGTGATGCTCTCAATCACCAGATCCGGCTGCGGTTCACGCACTGTAAAGGTCAAGGGCACAGAAACGTTGTTGGTCTCAAGGCTTTCGGCAATGGAGTCTAGCGGGTCTACCTGCGCGTAGACCGTCTGGGGGCCGAACAGCGTAAAGGTGTAGGGCAAAATCGCCAGAACAGATTCGCCCGGCTCAAGTGACGGCAACGTGGTGGACAAGTTACCAACTTGTCCTACAACAGGTGGGGCAGTCGTGAGGTAGCCATCTACGCGCACATTGCCGGTGGTGCTCAACGTCCCTTGATTACGCACCTGCACAGTCAATGTGGCCGGTTGGCCCATGGTTGGCGTGAGCGGTGTCATGCTCAAGGCTGTGATGATCAGATCGGGTTGCGGCGTCGCGGAGACGGTCAGCATGATTGGTCCGGTGAGATTATCCAGTTCATTGCGTTCCGTGATGATGCCGGTGCGGTCCACTCGCGCGCAGAGTGGGTACGTCCCCGCGCCGGTGAAGGTGTAGTGCCCGGTCAACGTAAGAGCGTAGCCCGCCGCGAGGCCGTGCTGCGTCCAGGTCAGGTCGCCCACCTGCGTCGCGGTGGGCGACGCAGTGTACCAATCCACAGCAAACGCGCCAATAGCGTGGCCTGTATCGCGGTTGGCGATGCGCACCTGCACCGTGAACGGTTGCCCGGCCACCGGCACTCCTGGCTCGGTTGTGATTGCCTCGACGATCAGGTTGGGCAGCGGGCGCAGCGCAACGTCCAGGTTAGCCTGGAGCGCGTGGACTTTGCCGCCGCCGGTTCCGGTGATGACCAACGTATAATCGCCTACTGGCGTTGCATCAGTCGTCGTAAGCGTCAAAGTCGTAGTGACGGTGGACTGGGGCGTGAGTGGGTTCTGCGACCAGGTCGCGGCGACGCCCTCCGGCAGACCGCCTACCTCGAACGTCACTGGGAATGTGAATCCGTATAGCGGCGTCAGTGCCACTTCATACTGCGCGCTTTGGCCTTGCGTCAATGCGTGGGATGCCGGGGTAACTTCCAGCACGAAATCTGGCGTGGTAGGCACGTCTTCGCCCACCACGACCAATTCGGTTGTCGCCGTGCGCGTGAGCGTATCCACTGCACCGGAAATCAGCAACGTGAATGTGCCGGTTGGCCCACCAACAGCAGCCGTGATGTATAGGGTCGTTTGTGCCGTCGGCGTGAGCGGGTTGGATCCCCAATGAATTAACGCCCCTTCCGGCGCGCCGTCGACGCTAAGGGATACAGGGTCATCAAAGTTGTGTAATGCAGTGACGAGCACAGTATAGCTTACACTCTGCCCGCGTGTGATGGTTTGTGTCGCCGGTTGCACACTCAGCGTAAAATCAGGCTGTGGAAGTAGCTCGGTCACGGTAACTGTATCGGTATAAACATCCTGACCGCACGGATTCCCCACAGTCAAAGTAACGATGTGCGTCCCCGTCGTGGCAAAAGTGTAAGCTATTGTAACTTCTCCAACAACTGCCCCCATGCCAAAGTCCCACGTGTAGGTTATGGGCCAGGTGACATCTGCAGGTGCGACCGTCGCCGTGAAGTGCATCGGCTGTCCCAACTCGACTGGGCTATTATCGGTAAAGCTTGCCTCCGTTATCGCTACACACGCGCCCTCCACACGCAATGTGGCCCGTGCCTGATGACTTATACTGTCACTGCTGCCGCTTACGGTAAGCGTATGATCGCCAGTCGGAGTCTCCATAGTAGTCGTTACAGTTAGTATAGAATTTCCCGTTGGCGTGATTAGGTTGGTGTTCCACTGCGCCGTTGCACCAGCAGGCAATCCTGAAACAGAGAGTGTAACCGGTGCAGTAAAGCCGTTTGTCGCTGTCAGTGCGACTGTGTAGGTCACAGTTGCGCCAGGTGCAACTATCTGAAATGCGGGAGTGACCGTCAACGCAAAATCAGGCTGTGGTGTGTCCTGGACGATGATCATGCCGGTTACGTTTAACATGCTGGTCAGGTAATAAGGATACTGCCCGGCTGTGGTGAAGGTGTGTGTAAAGCTTTCGCCTGGCGCAATGTCGCCGCTAGTCCAATCAGTAGACTGCGGCGATGCCGACACGCTGTCCGTGCGGCTGGAAAGTATGGTTCCGCTTTGGTTGCGCAATACTAAAGGCAGGTAAATCCGGTATTGCACACCACCGAGGATGCGTTGTACCTGCGATGTTTGGTTAATCCACTCGACGGTTTCACCTGGCAGAATCATCACTTGCGTAGGGTCAAAACCTGTATCGGTGATGTTCACCGTAGCTGCGATTGGAACTTCGGCAGCTTCCGTAGCCGTTACAGCGGACATAGGTGCGGCAAGGGCTACCGTTGCTGTTTCACTCATGGATAACGGCAAACTGGAAAAGATAATCGCGGTGACCACTAGCAGGTTCAGTATTCGAGTGCGCATAGCGAATTTTCCTCCAAGTACTTCAATATTAGACTATCTGCCTGAGGATAGATAGTTCTTGTTCACCCTTTGTTGTACAATCTTCTCTAGCTCGGCATCCGTTGGCGGGTCGGCCTCCGGGTTGTTGCTTTGCTTTACAGCAAAAACCTACTGGATTCGCATGACCAGCGGCAGGAAAACAGTGTAAGGGCGATATGCTTGATTGGTTACAGTGTTCGACCATTCACACATATTGATAGTCTGTCCCGCCGGATAGATGCAGGCGGTATTGTTCACGTCGACGTAGATGCCGATTGTACCAGGCACACCAACCTGTACGACAAACGAGACGGTCACTTGGTTGGTTGGAGTCAGTGTCGTCGTGCCGGTGACGGCGTGATTGGCGTATTCGATGCCGTCCGGCTGTTCGACAAACCGGATAAATGTGGTGCTCGTCAAGGGGTCATAAAGATTCACTTCTGCGCCTGGCGCGCCGGAGATAACCACAGTGTAAGTCAGTTCATCTCCGTATTGGACTTGCCCCTCTGGCGACACTTGCTTAACTACGGTAGTTTTGGGTTGTGCCTGTAATCCAAACAATGCAAAGCGACTCAGATGGCAAATGGGTACAGCCAGCCAGTTCTCGACAGGATGACGATTATACGCACCGCAGGCCGCATCTATCCAGGTCTGTGTCTCATCATTCCAAGTCAGCAGTTGCAGCTCGGTTTCATCGAGGTTGGCCACGTCGTCTTCGGCATAGGATAACACAATGGTGATCGGAGTGTTGAAAACCAATGGCGTGACAGCCACATCGTTGCGATAGGCTACCAAATCGAAAGCGCGCGCTGCAAATGCAAAACCGGCAGGTGATGCAATGTCGCTAACCGGCACATAAACGAGCGTTGTGGCTTCGGTCACAGCGCCTACCGGCAGTTGTACACTCGTTGTAACACCTTGTGTATCTGTGTACATCAACGTTGCACTGGTCATTGGATCGATTACCATATTGGGCATAACCTCGTCTGCGCCCAAGTCATAACTGTCTATTGGACGAGGCTGTCCATCGAAATCGGTAGTAATGCTGCTATTGACACCACGATCGATAGCATTGGAAGCATCAGTGAGGTGATAACCATCGGACGCAAAAGCAGGTGTACCAGTATACGCATTTGTAATTACAACAATACCCAGGCCACTATACTGTTGTTCATGCCCGTACCACAAAACACCGTCGATCGTGGTAGTGGTTTGACCAGCTGCTTTAATGCTAATCGTATGGCTGACGAAAATTGTATTTGTCAGCGTAATACGACTATTCCCGGCTATGTTAATGCCACTACCATCACCACCTGTATTTTGTGAGATTGTTGTATGGGAGAATTCCGGGTAAACACCGTCAAGACTTATGGCACTGCCATAGCCCTGTGAATCTGTCACAGAATTATCAATGATCACGTTGTTAATCGCTTTAGGGTTTCCATAATACCCGCCAGCTATATCCATGCCGCCGCCACCTCTATATGCGTTGTTGCCCTGAATGAGATTGCCTTCGAGCAAAGCGGAACTACCAAAAATCGAGAGACCGCCGCCATGCCAGGCTGAGACATTGTTTTGGATGACATTATCAATAAGGGTAGAATCGCTATAGCGCAGGTTCACACCGCCACCTTGCGAGATAGCATGGTTCCCTGCGATACGGTTGCTTTGCAAGGTTGTTATCCCACCCACATAAATTCCCCCAGCTCGACGTGCGGTATTGCTGATGATTTCGTTGTTTCTAAAAATTGATCCATTGCCAATGATATACAATCCGCCACCTGAATCCTGATTTGACCATGGGTCTCCTCCCAATCCGGCAGCATTGCCACCGGTGAGTATCAGTCCCTCAATCGTCGGGCTGCCATAAACATACATGACACGTCCCATTCCCTGTGCATCCAATGTCGTAGGATTGGCTTCAGGATCCGGTGTGTCCCAATCTGCAAGTGAGTATCCGCCACGAACACCGATTGTTTTCGTGATGGCGACGAGTTGTGTTGCTGTAAAATATGTCCCCCACTGCTCTCTGTTTAGTTCGGGAATGTATCGCACTCCAGTATAAACTCCACCTGCGATTTTGATAATGTCGCCCCCAGCGGCAGCATCTACTGCATCTTGAATAACTCCATAACAAGGAGTTCGCCCAGAACCGCAGTCTGCATTTGGAGATACATACAAAACGCTGTTGACGGCTTTTGTCGTCATCGGGACATCGAGTGCTAAAACAAACACCAGTATAAAAACCGATGCGGCCAGAACAGTTATACCTAGACGTAGAAAGCTGCGTAACATTTTCCCTCCTTTAGCTGAATAGCAGGTTGGTGGCAAAAAACAGTGTCCAGTGGCTCAGACAAGTCTGTTTTAGGTTGATTATACACGTTTTTTGTGCGGTCTATAAGCACACCACTCATCACTGGTAACAGTGTGCGTGCGCGCGACAAAATACCAGGCGGAAAGGTCCTGCGGGCATCAACAAGTCTGCCAGGGCTAGGTGAACAGCGTATTTGCGTGATTCTATACTCATTGAAGTCCGCTTCCCCTGTCACACTAACCCTGGCAGTCACCGGTTACAAACTCAACCTGATACTGCTACTCGGTCCGTCCATCGATCTCTATAACATTACCATTCTCCACTCTGAAACCAATGAATGTTTCAGAATTGGCCTCAGCGGCAGATGCAGAAGTTGTCGTGAATCGCCAGGTCTCCGAATCCGCGCCAATTGCATAGTCGTTATAGGCTGAAACCCACCAGTAGTATGTAGTATCGCCATCCAACCAGTCTATATAATATGAGGCTTCATCAACCCAGTGGTAATTGTAGCCACCTGTGTCAGTTTTGCTCCAACGCACCAGATACCCTGTGGCTCCACTGACTGGCGCCCATTGCAGCGTAACTCCCGTGACCGGTTGTGTGCTGTTGTTTGAGGGTGCAATAAGAGTAGGAGCGGATAGAACCACACCGCCAGAGCCTGCGGTAAATGACCATGTGTCAGAATATGGCCCCTGTAGGTCGCCACAAAGAAGCCAGGCCCGCCAGTAATAGGTGTTACCGGGATCAAAATTTCGAGGAAATCGAAAAACATACTCTCCGGGATAACCCCCAAAGGATAGGGTGGTGACCGGCTGTAAGAAATTCGGGTCCCTGGCCACCTGCAGACGGCCTGCTGTTGCTTCTGTTGCGGCACCGTTATCCCATCTGAAGAGTGGAATCAAAGTGTTTAGGATGCTCTCATTAGCAGGACTGAGCAACGTAGGGATAGTCCCGCATGGACTATAGTTTCGTTGTACAAGTGGCAGGTACACCGTGAAGGAATCTTTATCTTCGATTACGAAGGTGCGTGTGGTGGAGACAGAGCCACCGCAATTCTCCACTGTCAATGTAATCGTGTACGTATCCGGCGTACTCCAGCGGTACGTGGCGGTGTCAGTCCCCTGCCCGGTCTGCGGCTCGGGCGACCACGTGTAGGTAATGGGAAGGGTAGCATCTGTGGGCGTGATGACGGCCTGGAAGGTGTAAAGGGTATTGATGTAGAGTGTACTGGTAATCTCCAATGGACCAACGATACCCACGCCTGTCAAAGGAGCGGGACAAGCAGTTGAGACCGGTGTCAATGCCAAGTCAAGGTCCGTCACTTCCGGCGGGATACCGACAACCGGACTGGTCAACGGTTGATAACCTTCTGCTTCTACCGTGACATACCAGCAACCTTCGCTCACATCCCAGCCATAATAGCCTTCCACCGTGGTGTGTTGGTAATGCATCTGCGGATCCGTCCACACGACATCAGCATAGGCGACAATGCCTAAATGCGTAGGCGCAGGTTGACTCCACGGTGTACCTTCCGGCTTGGACAGGTTCGATTCACAGGTATTGGGACGGTCATCGTCCGGGCCACTTTTTGGAAGCCAGCCGGGCACGTTGTACAGCGTCACGGTTGCGCCGGCGACCGGTTCCCCGGTCTGCGCGTCAGTTACGATACCGCTCGGATCGTAGAGCGCGACATAACCCACAGTCGTTTCAGTTGTGATTACGCCGCAGGCAGCCGCAACGGACAGCGTGGTGTCGCCGGTAGGCGCCGTCGCTGGGATCGTGGCCCGGTACAGATCGCCGCCGACGTCGGCCATAGGGTACTGCGGGCCGGTGGAGAGATTCAACGTTACCGTGGAAGGCGTCCCCGCAGTACAGGTCACTGTGCGGGTGATGGTGATATCGCTTGGATTGGATGCAGGCATGGTAATCCGTGCTGTCCCATCAGGGTCATAGATCACAGCGCCGGTTTCTGTATCCACACCAACGGCGGGTGGCGCGGGCAGCGTCAACACCGCATCGATGCCGGTGCGCGGCACACCCGGTGTGATTGTGATAACATCCGCTGCGTTAATGGTAGATTTGGCATCGTAATATTGCAGAGCCATCTGGTGTGTGGGGTCCACAAACTGCACGCGATAGTCGATGCCCAACCCCTGACCCAGGCCAGTAAACTGATAGGTTCCGTCGGCGGCAGTGTGAGTGGTACTGAGGAGTTGCCAGGGCCAAGCAGGTGAGCGGTAAATGTTGACTTGTACACCTATGGCGGGCATTGTGTTGGTGAGGGTTACAGTCCCCGCCAGACTCCCCAATCCCTCATCGCAAATTAGACCGGTGCCATAGAGATAAGAGATACCACTGAGCCACGTCGGCACATCGCCGGTCAGAGGTGTGCACAATTCTGTGTCGTAATACAGGAAAAAGTTGAGCTGAGTCAATGAAGTCAGGAATGCAGGCAACTCGCCATTCATCAAATTGCCGTGAAGGTCTAGCCAACCCAGAGTGGTCAGGTTGCTAATCTCCGAGGGAATTGGTCCGCTCAATTGGTTCCCACCCAAGTACAGCGTATGCAACTTGGCGAGATTACCAATCTCCGGCGGGATCGGACCGGTGAGTTGGTTGTCGGTGAGGAAGATCTGTTCCAGTGCGATGAGGTTGCCAATCTCGGAAGGGATTGGTCCACTAAGCTGGTTGCCACCCTTGTCACCCAGGGCAAGAGACTTCAGTGAAGTCAGATTCCCGATCTCCGGGGGGATTTCACCGCTTAGTTGGTTGCCATTTAGCTGAAGCTGTTCCAACGCAGCAAGATTGCCGATTTCAGGAGGGATAGGGCCACTAAGCCGGTTGCTCCATAACGTTAGCCCCCTCAGGGCAGTAAGGTTGCCAATCTCGGGTGGAATAGAACCGCTCAGTTGGTTGAAATTTACCTCAATCCATGTCAGTGCAGCCAGATTGCCAATCTGCGGCGGCAAGCTGGTCAATTGATTGCGGTTAAGGTAGAGTTGTTCCAATGCAGCGAGATTGCCAATCTCCGGTGGAATAGGGCCACTTAGTTGGTTATCTTCCAGGTTAAGGTAGGTGAGTGCAGTCAGGTCGCCAATCTCAGGCGGAATGGAGCCGCTTAATTGGTTTTGATTCAGGGTAAGCCTTGTTAATGCAGTTAGGTTACCAATCGCTGACGGAATGGCACCACTCAATTGGTTTCCGCTGAGACGGATTTCTTCCAACGCGACGAGATTGCCGATCTCTGGTGGAATGGAGCCACTTAGTCGGTTAGCTGGCAGGTCAAGATTAGTTAATGCAGTCAGATTACCAATCTCGGGTGGGATTGTACCACTCAGTTGATTACTCCAAATAACAAGATCCGTCAGTGCGGTCAGGCCACCAATCTCTATCGGAATGGAGCCACTCAGTTGATTAAGGCTCAAATCGAGACTCTCTAGTGCCGCAAGATTGCCAATTAGTGGTGCAATTTGGCCGTTTAGGTTGTTATTAAACAGCCACAAACCAAGCACGCGACCGGCCGAACACGTCACCCCATACCAACTACACGGTGTATTCGTCGCCAGCCAGTTGGTGTTGTTAGCCCAATTAGCTCCATCGGTGGATTCATACAGGGCTACTAATGCCTCGCACTCGGTTTGAGGGATCTCTGTCACGGTACCACAATCGAATTGAACGGGCCTCGCCGGGATTGCAGCTTGTGCAGTCATCCCTGCTGGTAACAGCAGAGCCAACAATAAAACAAAACTTAACGTTTGCTTACTCCAGGTGATGTTCATTGTCATACTCCCTTGTTTGATGGTGGTAGCTTTTTGATTGTGGGGCAGATTAAGTTATCTGCCCCACATCGGTGTGTGCGCTCAGTTGCTGCGTAGAACCAGCGGCAGATACACCGTGAAGGTGTCTTTGTCTTCGATCACAAAGGTGCGCGTGGTGGAGACAGTGCCGCCGCAATTCTCCACCGTCAGTGCGATCGTATACGTATCCGGCGTACTCCAGCGGTATGTGGCTGTGTCAGTCCCTTGCCCGGTCTGCGGCTCGGGCGCCCACGTGTAGGTGATCGGTTCGCTGGCACCTGTGGGCGTGATGATAGCCTGGAAGGTATAGAGCGTGTTGATGTAGAGCGTGCTGGTCACATCGAGTGGACCGAGGATGCCCACATCTGTGAGCGGCGTGCAAACGGTGGAAACCGGTGTCAGCGACAAGTCAAGGTCCGTCACTTCGGGCGGAACACCCACCACCGGACTAACCAGCGGTTCGTAACCCTCCGCTTCGACGGTGACATACCAGCAGCCCTGTGGAACATCCCAACCATAATATCCGGCGACGGTAGTATACTGATAGGGTAAGGTAGGCGAGAAAGCCATCACATCCGCGTTGGCAATGGTGCCCAGCTCCGTAGGTGCAGGTTGACTCCATGGCTCATCCTGAGATTTGGAGAGATTAGACTCGCACGTGTTAGGGCGGTCGTCGTCCGGGCCGGTTTTGGGTTCCCAGCCCGGAATGTTGTACAGCGTTACTGTTGCCCCAGCCACTGGTTGCTCAGTTTCAACGTCGGTGACAATACCGCTCGGATCGTACAGGGTGAGATAACCCACGACAGTCGTGTTGGCAACTTCGTTGCAGGTGACGATAACCCTCAGTGTGGCATCGCCGGTAAGGTCGGCGGCGGGGATCGTGGCCCGGTACAGGTCGCCGACGACGTTGGTCATGGCATACTGCGGGCCGGTGGAGAGTGTCAATGTAACCGCGCTGGGCGTGCCTATAGAGCAGGTAACAGCGCGGGTGATGGTAATGTCGCTCGGGTTAAGCGCGGGCATAGTGATTTGCGCTGTACCGTCCGAATTGTAGGCGGTACTGCCGGTGTCTGTTTCTACTTCAGAAGTGGGTGGCTGTGGCAGGGCCAGGACTGCGTTGATGCCGGCGCGCGGCACACCGGGCGTGATGGTGATTACTGTGGCTGCGCCGATGGTAGGCTTGGCCTCGTAGTACTGCGGGGCCAGTTGGTGTGTGGGATCCACGAACTGCACGCGATAGTCAATGCCCAGGCCCTGGCCCAGATCACTGAACTGGTAAGTCCCATCTGCGGCAGTGTGGGTGGTCATGAGGTACTGCCATTGAGGTGCATAGGTTGACCGGTAAAGGTTGACTTGCACATCGGCAACTGGCATGGCATTAGTGAGCGTGACGGTTCCATTGAGGCTACCCAGGCCTTCGCCACAGATAAGACCTGTGCTGTAAAGGTTGGCAATAGTACCGAGCCATTCAGGGACGTCACCCACCGAGGGGACGCACCAACCAGTGTCATAGAAACTAAAGGCAGTGAGTGTCAGAGGTATCAGAGAGGTAGGCACTTCACCAGTGAGTGGATTGTTGTGCAGATAAAGCTGTCTCAACCCGACAAGATTACCGATAGAAGTCGGAATGGGGCCATTCAGTTGATTGTTATTCAGGAGAAGATTCCCCAGTGTTGTGAGGTTGCCGATCTCGGATGGAATCGTGCCGCTTAGTTGGTTGCCATTCAGAAGGAGTGTGTACAATGCAGCAAGACTACCGATTTCTGACGGGATAGGTCCGCTAAGTTGATTGTATGCTAGATTAAGTGTTCTAAGCATAGTGAGTTGCCCCATTTCCTGTGGTATCGAGCCGGTCAGTTGATTGCTATACAGGTAGAGGTTCTCTAGTGTGGAGAGGCTTCCGATTCCAGCTGGGATTTCGCCGCTTAGTTGGTTGCTACCCAAGTTCATAGACTTCAAAACAGCAAGTTGGCTAATTTCAGACGGAATAACACCACTCAGTTGGTTAGAGTTCAGGCTAAGGTAGGCCAACATGGAGAGATTCCCGATTTCCGCAGGGACAGGCCCACTCAGTTGGTTATAACTCAAGTCCATGTTTGTGAGGGACGCTAGACCGCCGATTTCAGATGGGATCGGGCCTGAGAGTAGATTACTCCCCAACAAAAGCGTTTGCAAATTGGTGAGATTACCAATCTCAGATGGAATAGGTTCACTTAGTTGATTGAGCACGAGGGAGAGCATCTGCAAGGCAGTGAGGTTACCGATCTCGGCTGGAATAGGGCCGCTTAGTTGGTTTTTCTGTAGACGTAAATCTACTAGTGCTGTCAGGTTCCCTATTTCGGGCGGGATGGGACCGCTCAGTTGGTTGTCGAAAAGGAGCAGACTCTTCAACGCTGTAAGGTTGCCAATCTCAGGCGGGATTGGGCCAGTCAGTTTGTTGAGGATCAGAGACAGGTCTTTCAATGCGATGAGGTTGGCTATCGCGGAGGGAATGGAACCGCTCAGTTGGTTATGAGACAAGTCAAGTTTCGCCAACGCTGTAAGATTGCCAATGTCAGGAGGGATTACACCGCTCAGTTGGTTATAATCCAGACGGAGCTCTGTCAACGCGGCGAGATTTCCGATCTCAGGCGGGATAGAGCCGCTCAACCTATTGCTGTAAAAGCGAATGAACTGTAGTGCAGTGAGGTTGCCAATTTGCGGTGGGATTGCACCCTCCAACTGGTTATTATAAAGGGAAAACCACTTGAGTCCGATAAGAGTGCCGATCTCGGGTGGGATAATCCCACTTAATTGGTTGTTGTCCAAGTAGAACGCCGACAATTTCGTGAGATTTCCGATCTCCGATGGAATCGAACCGCTCAATTTGTTGCCAGCCATCATAAGATTCACAAGTACAGCCAAATTGCCGATTTCTTGCGGAATTTGGCCATTGAGATTGTTGTTCGACAGGGATAGACCAAAAACCCGACCTGCCGAACACGTTACCCCAAACCAACTACACGGTGTATTTGTCGCCAACCAGCCGGTGTCGTCAGTCCAGTTAGGCCCATTGGTGGATTCGTACAGCGCCACTAGCGCCTCGCACTCGCTTTGAGGGATTTCGGTTACTGTACCACAGTCAAAAGCCACCTGTGCTGGCACAGGCGCAGCCCGGGTAGGTATTCCTGCCGGTAAGAGCAAGGCCAACAGCAAGACGACATTGAGTATGTGCGTGCGCCAAGTAAAGTTCATTATAATCCTCCTAAATTTGATGTATGTTATGGATAGAGTAACGCACAGGGTTCCCAGAGGCCCAGATCTAGCCCAACTCACGATTATCATACTTGCTCGGTGTTCTCCTGTCTATTGGCGAAAATCAGAAATCGAACTAAAATCGAACTACTTTTATATTGTGGTCAAAATCATGTCGATAAACCTCGATGAACTGACACCAAATCTACTGGAGCACGCATTGCGCGCTTTGCAGCAGGCTGAGGTACCGCCTCCAAAGCTTTTGCACCTCGCTGTCCTTGCCCAAACTGAGGGTGCGACGCAAGTAGAACAAAGTTTGGCGCTGGAGTCGCTTTTGAACCAGTTGGTCGGGCAAGCCCTTACCGAGCAGCGAAAGGCCGAAGGATTGCGTATAGCCCTGCCGAACGTGGCACAGAGTCGTGATGCATTGCTCAAGGAATTGAGTGCAGACTTCGGCTGTGGCAACGCCGTGCTTGAATCCTGGAGCGCCTTATACTATCGCTATCTCAGTCCAGTCCCATTTGGTGTGGATGAGTTAGCCAATGCAGCGCATGTCGTGCCCCAGCAATATCGCCGGCGACTCAATCAAGGTTTAGCTTATCTGGCTGCCGAGTTAAGCAAAGCTGAACTGGCAGTTCGCCGACAGGGGCTTAGTAAATCTGGCCTGTATGTGCCACAACCCGACTATAGCCATCTCTTCGGAGTCAAGGCGCACATTGACCGTCTGGTAGAGAAGTTGATCTCGACAGAGACCCCACGGTTCCTGAGTATTGAGGGTATAGGAGGTATCGGCAAGACGGCATTAGCCCGCGCGCTGGCACAACGTTTGTTGGAACAGAGAGCTGTGGATGATGTGTTGTGGGTAAGTGCGCGGCAGGTGTGGCTATCGGACATGGGGAAAATGGTACCGGTGCAGGATGCCGCACGATCATTGGAAGACATCATCACCCGTTTGACTATGCAGGCTCGATTGCGTGACTTGGCGGGATTGGCGTTAGCGGAGAAACTCGAACGGCTTCGGTACGTTCTACGTGACGCGGTCTACTTGATAGTCATTGACAATCTGGAAACGCTTGAGGATATAGCACAACTACTTCCAACGCTACACACACTCTCTGATAAGAGCTATTTCCTGCTTACAAGCCGGCACACGCTGGCGCGATTTCCTTATGTCTCCGTTTTTGACGTTCCCGAACTGACATTGCAGGATAGTCAAGCATTACTAAGTCACGAACTTCAGCGTCGTGGGCGTCGTATTGAAGTGAATCCGACCTCTGTCGCGCAGATCTATGCCACATTTGGGGGGCTGCCGTTGGCCCTTAAACTGGTGGCTGCACAGCTCAATTACCTGCCCCTGGATACAGTGTTGGCGGATTTCCGCGAAGGAGAAAGTCACCTTCATGATCAACTGTACACCTACATTTACTTTCGCACGTGGCAATTACTAGATCACCCGGCGCAACACCTGCTCCTGTCGATGCTGGCTATCGATCCTGAGGGAGAAGATGTCAGCTTTTTACAGGAGATGAGTGCATTAGCAGGCGCAGAGTTCGATCAAGCATTGGCGCAATTGCTGGACCATTCACTGCTCGAAATCAGTAACACACTAACTGTGCCCTGTTATCGTTTACACCGTCTGACCATAACGTTCCTGCAGACAAATATCATTTCTCACTGGCAAAATGTATGATCATACCGTTCCCCTCATCTTCGTCACCTAATCTGACAGCGGCTATTGATGTAAGCCATTGGCGTCAGTACTACCGAGATCATCTCCGGGATCGGTTGCTCTGGGCTACTACCTATGTTCTCAAACAGCCACTTTTTCAAACTGAGCGTCATGTACGTTCCTTCCTGAGCCTGTTGCAGCAGGCGCGTATCTTCCGCGAATTGGATGAGTTGGCGGTGACTCTGATAGCGGCTTTGCATCCCTGGCCCCAACGCTGGGGGGAGTGGGAACTATGGGAATCGGAACTACGTTTCGCAGTCCAGGCGTACAAGCTTCTCGGGCGTCCTATATTACAGGCGGAATATCTGACCTATCTGGCAGAGCGTCTGACATTGAAAGGACATTTGGAAGAAGCTAAAGATGTAGCCCAGCAGGCGCTGACCCTGGCCCAAGCGTGTCGCTCCGTCGTGCCGCTTAGTCGGGCCGGCGTTGCCTTGATTAGTGTGTACGACCTTCAGGCGGAATATGAGACCAGCGAAGTTTTACTGCAATCCCTGGAGAGTGGACTTGAGGCATTGCGTCCTCACGCCCCAAAACAAGAGTTCGTACTGGCACAGACGTATTTGGGCCTGCCGCGATCGACGGTGTTGCGAAAACAAGGACAGATCCTACAAGCCATCCAGCTAATGGATCATCTTATCGCGAACCTGGAAACTCTGAGACCCAGTGAACCTTATCTACTGGGCGAACTATATCGTACGCGTGGATTAATGCATTGGGTATATGTCCAGTATCCAGAAGCAAAGCGCGATTTGCATAGAGCTATGACACTCTTTGCGCAAGAAGGAGATGCCTACGCCGAAGCCTACACTCAGAGCATTCTCGGATTGGTGCATTGGAGTCTTTCGGAGCTAGATGAGGCTGAACGCACCTTTCGACGCAGTATTGCCTATGACGAGCAAGCCAATGCGCGTTGGCGGCTTACTCGCGATGTAGGGAATCTGGCTTTAGTGTACTTATCGCGAGGCGAGTTGGAGGAGACGCTCGTGCTATTGGAGCGACACGAGCAACTGGCCTTACAGTTGAATGATACTTGGGAACTTCACCGTGTGCGCGGACATCGAGCCGAAGTACAACTCTGTCAACGACAAGCGCAAGAAGCACGTGAGGTCTTGCAGGAAACCTACGACTATGGCCAAAAATATGGGTCCCGCGAAGGTTTCGGTTTAGATTGTTTGGCACTGGGCTTGTGCCACGTGCAGCTTGGAAACATATCCCAGGCTCTGCAGTTGTATGAAGAAGCTCTGACGTTAAGTCAACGAATCAACTCTCCGGCGCTTGAGACACTCGCGCTGCGTTATCTGGCATCTGAAGTCGATGTCGAACGTGGACGGACCTACCTACAACGGGCGCTCGCCCTGGCTCAAACCTGTGGGCGGCGACTCGATGTCGCTTTTTGTCTCCTGACGTTGGCCAGTATAGCCGAGAGTTCTGAGACGCGCGCGCAATATTGGAAGTTGGGTGTTCAAGAACTTGAGGCCATTGGGGCGACGGCCTGGCTCAAACTAGCAACGCCAGAGTCTTTGCCCTGTTTCCCGCCTTTGCTGTGACAACAGCCTCAGGCTGACGAGTTCGCGATAGCCAGTGCAACATCCGTCAATGAAGTCTCACCCGCCCCCGCGCGTCAAATACCCTTATCCTCGTTTCACAATATTCTCCAACTCCGTATCCGCCGGCGGCACAATCCCCGAAATGTCCACGAACTGTACCGGGAAAATCTCCATTTCACTTTCCTGGTTCAACGTCTTGCGTGTGCGGCGCACATAGCCGACCCCGGTGGGCATATTGAGCACGCTCAGCGTCCATTTGGAGTAGTCATCAAGGCTGGTCTTGCCCGGCAAGCGCCCGGCCTTCGACACCGCGATCTCGGCATCTTTCACCGTGCTGACCTTCTGGATAATCGCAATACTACTCGACGTGACCACACCGGACGGCAACGGTTCCCAGTGTTGTGCCGATGTCCACAGGTACAGGCCCAGTTTGCGCCCCCGGTCGGTGATGTTGTTCCACAGCCCGGCATCCTCGCCGATGGCCTGGGCGATCTCGGTTTGGGTCGAGGCGTCTGACCGCATCACCACGTGGGCTTCCTCAACGAACAGGAGATGCTGCGGAATGGGCTTGCGCTGCCGTAGGTAGGCTTCATAGCGTTCGTCCGCGTGTTGGTAGATGCCGGACACCATCAGGCCGATGATGAACTGCTTCAACGGTCCGTCATCGCCGAACTTTCCGGTGATGACCGTGGCCTTGTCCGGGGCCGTCCACTCGGCGACCGTCGTGCCGCCCGGCTGCCCGAAGGCACGATGGTAGGTACCCTTGGGCAGGAACTCTTCCAACTTGTCGATGATGCGCTTGACCACGCCCGCGGTGATTGCATCCGTGCGTTCTTTACTCAGCCCCTTGTAACGCGCAACCAGAGCGGTGTGCAAGTCCTTCATACACAGATTCGCCGAACGCTCCGGGTATACTCTACCGTCCTCCTCGATGACGCCCATCGCGCGGTAAGCGTCCAGCACCGCGCCTTTGAGTTGGTGGAAGCCGGTGGCCCCGGCAGGGTACGCCAGCAGCCAGTGCTTGGCAAATGCCGCCGCCCACTTCGCCGGATGCAAATAAGGGCTAGGGATGCGCAACGGGTTGAATTCCAGGAGGGGCAGGGCGATGCTCGGCGCACCCTCGACGGCATTGACTTGCCCATACAACGAGTAGAACTGGAAATCCTGTTGGGGGATCAACCAGCCCAACTTGCGCCATTCGCCGGTCGGATCGAAGACCGTCACCCCGATGCGCGGCGTCCCGCCTGGTCTGTCCATTGATACCGGCCCGGTGGTCGGCGTGTGAATCGGGATACCGTGCTCGTCTTGCCGCAGCGCATTGACCACCTGCGAGACAAACCACAACGCGGAGTTGGACTTGCCGGAACCGGAATCGCCGACGATGACGGCGTGCATCAACTCGTCGGCGCGGAAACGATGCACATTGTTGGGATCGGGCTGTAAGTTGATGTCCAGCACCGTGCCCAACGCGATTTCCCCTTGGGTGCGGCGGTGCGACAAGTCGTCCGGCCAGGCGTCCAGCGAGGCCGAAATCGTGCCGTCCGAGATACGGATTGGATGCACGAGTGCTGCTAACTCGTTGGCCGTCAGCGTTTGCGCGTGGCGCAGCGTGTCGAACGGCCCAGCGTCCTCCGGGCGGGCGTCGAAGTCCAGCGTAATCGCCCGTTGCCACAAGGTCTCGTCCCCCGCGCGCGCGGCGACGGGCACGACGACGTTTTCCTCGCGCATCGCCGCAATGGACGCCGCCGCCAGGCGTTCCAGCCGGGCCGCGTCAGGGGCCAGCAATGTCACCTGCGTCAGGAACAATCCCGTGTCCAGCCCTGCGCTCAAACGGCGTACCTGTTGGTCGAGCAACTGCGCCACGAGGTCGCGCTGCGCGTCCACGGTCTGCCGCGCGAAGGCCAAGCCTGCCACGAGCGAGCCGCCGGACGGCCCCATCACGCCGCGTGTTGTCACCTGGGTGCGGCCCACGTTGGCCAGCGTCGAGCCGACCTGTTCGGCGGCCTGGGCCTGCACGTACTCGCGCCCCTCGCCGATCATCGCCTCCTGCCGGGCTTCGGCCCCATTGACTTGTTCTTGCGAGTCGCGGTAGCCATCGAAGGTCTCGCTGCGAAAGCCGTTGACGAAGCGGTGGGTCTCGCGTTGTAGCGCGCGGTCGGCGACGATGGTATCCTGCTGCGAGAGATGCCCGCTGCGCTGCCCGGTCTCGGCATAGCTGCCGCCAAATGTACGGGCGAAGTGTTCCACCCCTTGATAGCCGTCGCGGGTGGCCTGCTGCCAGGCCGCGTCCTGGTCTACAGCGCTTTCCCAGGCGCGCTGCGCTGCGCGGTCGGTGTGGCTGGCGTCCTGGTAGGCTTCGCTGTAGCCATAGTTGGTCTGACTTGACCGCACCCCGCCGCCGCTGCGCCATTCCGACGTTTGCACCGTCTCGTTGCCCTGCCAGGTCTGCCCCAGCGCCTCTTGCTGATTACCGCTGCGGTCATAGGAAGTATCGGCTTGTTGGATGCCTCCCGTGAGTGCGCTTTGTTGGCTAGTACGGTCAGTTTCCAGACTGCCGGTGACGTCGGCCAGTTCGTGATCGCGGGACTCGTACATATTGCCGCTCTCCCCAGCTTCCATTGTCTCCCCCCCGCCGATACCGAAGATACGCGGAGCAAGGTTGGCTTCAACGCCCTGGTCGGCGTAGGTCTGCATCTGCGCCCCGTCGCCGTGTACATCACTCTCGGTGCTGCGCACATAGCCTTCGCTGCTCGCCTCGTTGCTAACCCCGATTTCAGCCTGTTGGTAGCCGCCTTGTGTGTGTTCGTTGCCCGCCCCGCTGAACGAGCGTTCGGTCTGTTCGTTGTAGCCCCCCTCCCAGGTACGGCTGCTGCCGCCCGTGTAGCTTTCTCCGACGCTGAAATTCTCGACGCTGGATCGACTCCCGGCCCCGGAACGCACGCCGTTGACCCGTTCATCGATGCTCTCGACACTGTGCAACTGGCCCGTTTCGTCGGTATGCTGCTGGCGGTTACCCTGCTGCGTGGCATCGCGCGCGCCCTGGGTCTGCATCACGCCGGCTTCACTGCCACTGTAGGACCGAGACAACGAATAGTTGTCGGCATAGTCGCGTTCCAGGCTGACCTGGCTTTCCTCGTGCTCGTCGATGCGTTCGCTGATACGTTGCCTGTCGGCGTAGGCGGTGTTTTCCTGCCCCTGGTGTGCCTCGTGGCTCGCGGTTTCACGACGATAGGCACTGACGCTATCGGACTGCCCGGCAGCCAGGCGATGGGCGTTCTGTTCTGTGCTCAGGCGTTGGTCGGCCCGCGTCACCTGCGTGGCACGATGTGTTTGCTCACTGAACACGGCCACCGGGTTGAGGAACAGGGGGAGCACCGCGCTCACGTTCGCCGACTCGCTCTGCTTCACCTTGGAGGCGAAGTAGCTCAGGGCTTGGGCGGTGTCGGTCAGCATCCGCCGGATGTCCAGTGCGTGCAAGGGATGCGCCAGGGTCAGGACGGCAAACGGCTCCCCGGCCAGCGCCGCGGCAATGACTTCGAGTTGCTCTTGCGCGTCGGTGGTGACCAGTTGGTTGATGCCGTGGCTCGATCCCATTCCGGGTGCCAGGCGTGGTACTATCTGACCGATGAGGGACGCGGAGTGGTTACAGGCCCACAGATGCTCGTACAGCGCTGCGGCTTCATTGGCAGACAACAGGGTGAAGCGCGATTGCCGGAAGCGCCCTTGCAACGCCGCAACCAGGCGCGCCGAGTTGAGCGCAGCGACTTGCACCGCCTGTTCCTGCGTTGCCGCCGTTGCCAATCCGCCGTAGACTTGGACGAGGCCCAGTTCCGGCACGTTAGCCAGGCCAAAGGCGGCAGCCGTGTTGCGCGCGCCCTGCGGATCGTACAGGCTACTCACCACGTCATCGGTGAGTTCCAGATGTGTCCGCGCGTGACGGTAGGGCTTGCGCAGGATACGCAGCGCGTGCGGCGACCAGGCCCGCCAGCCGTGGGGCAAGGCCCAGGCGTAGGCGTGCAGAGATGCGCCGTCGGGGGTGAGGGTCATTGAGAAGGTGTTGTTGTTGGTGTTGTTCATAGGGTCTCCTTTGGTTTGGTAGACGGTAGACGGCAGACAGTAGACGGGTTTTCCACCCCTGTCTACCGTCTACCGTATTCCGTCTACTGACGTTTCACCTGCCGCAGCACATCGCGTGTCGTCATCCGTCCGCCGAAGAACGGCGTGTTGCGGTCCCAGAATAAGAAGCGTAGGACGTAGGCGTAGAAGCCGATGGCCGACATCACGGCGAAGCCTAGCAGCCACACCGAGATGCCGTAGAGTGTCGTCGCGCCCGGCTCCGGTGTGCCGCTGACGAGCAACGCGGCGATGCGGTAGGCAAAGAGCAGGCCGGCGTTGCCCGCGAGGAAGAAGAAGATGTAGTTCGTGGTTGCCGCGCGGTCGTCAGGCTTGAAGTAGGCCAGCGCCAGCGCCGCGCCCCACATTGGGGCCAGAACCCAGCGCAGTGCGCCGGGGGCCAGGACAAGAGCCAGAGTATGTAAGGCCAAGATCAAATACTGCATTGTGTTTCCTCCTTCTGTCTATGAATGTGTATGTTTCGACAGGATTCTCAGGATAGTGCCTCTTTCCATCCTGTTCATCCTGTAAATCCTGTCCAAGAAACGAAAAAGGGGAGGACTCGGGATCATTCCCGTGTCCTCCCCTTTTGTTCTCATCGCAGTGTTACCCGGTCAGAGCGCCGCAGGCTTGGAGGTTCCTGCGGTTTGGAGCCGAAGCCCCGGACTTTTCGTGCCTGGAAGGTGATGCGTTATCCAAGCGTATACTTATTATACCATATTCAAACCCCTAATTTCAAAGGGAATTAGAACAGTCACGATATTGACAAAGCTTATGGAATCTGGTAGAATCTAAATATATTCGGCTTTTTCGGATTTTGTTGTTAGGGAGTATGCTATGAAACTTACCGGTCGTCAAGAAACATTCCTTGGCGAATTCCTGGATCTGTATAGCCAGGCACAGGAACCACTTCACTATACACACGTAGCCGAGGTTTTGGGCGTGGGCAAGGTCACGGCCTATGACATGCTCCGTCTGTTGGAAAAGCGCGGATTGGTGCGCGCCGAGTACGTGTTACGAGGCCAGGGACAAGGAGGTGGTCGATCAACGGTTGTCTTTGTGCCCACCGAGAAAGCGCACGATCTCTTTGTCGATTTGGCCGGCGAAGACTGGGCCGAGGTCGAATGGGAAATGGCCAAAGCCCAGATTCTCGACGCTCTACGCCAGCGGACCGACTACCAGACCATGTTAGATGAGATTCTGACCCGGCTGCCGGAGCGGACCACTTCCATGGTCTATGCGGCCGAAATGGTCACCGCCGTTATTCTCAATCTGCTGCTGGTAGAAAAAGATACGTCAACTTCAGCCCTGGTGGAACGGCTAAAGGCGCTGGGATTGCCGGGCGAGGTCGGGCTGAATGCCCTGAGCGGCTTGGCCATGGGTCTCTCTCTCGTCGAGCGGACCAACCGACGCCTGGCCGACAAACTGGGGGATGCGGTCCAGGGCTACCAACGCTCCCTCGTCCATTTGCGCGGGGAAGGCAGCCGCTACTTGAGCAGCTTTGTGCAAGAAGTAATGCAGGTTGTTGCGACCCACGAAGAATAAGCGCTGTGGGGTAAGCAGCGTCTTAATGCACTCTCTCTTTTTTTTTGCTTTATTTTTTCGTCTTATTCGTCTTTACAGTCTTTTTAATGAGGAGGTCTCAATGTCTAGGATTGCCTTGGTCACCGATAGCAGCGCTTATATGCCGTCAGAACTAGTCAGAAAGTCGGGCGTTCACGTTATTCCGCTTTACATCCACTCCGGTGGGAAAACCTACCGGGATGGGGTGGATATAGACGCGACGGCGTTCTACAAGCGATTAACGCCGCTCCCGGCGCTCCCCACCACCTCGCAACCATCGGCAGGGGACTTTATGGAACTTTACCGCCACCTGAGCGCGGAAGCGGATGCCATTGTCTCTATCCACATTTCCTCCGAACTCAGCGGGACGATGAACTCGGCCATAACAGCCCAACAGCAACTGTTGGCCGAGATGGCAAACCCGCCGGAGATATACGTGATCGATTCGCGCACCACTGCCGATGGACTGGCGTTGCTGGTCTCCGCTGCCGCGCGGGCCGTTGCTGCCGGCCAGACCGCTGCCCAAGTCGCCCAAGGGGTGCGGGACCTCACCTCGCAGGTGCTCACCGTCTTTGTCGTGGACACGCTGGAGTACCTACACAAAGGAGGGCGCATCGGCGGCGCGGCTGCCCTGGTGGGGTCGGTGTTACAGATCAAGCCAATTCTCTATCTCAACGATGGGCGCATCGACGTGCTGGAAAAGGAGCGTAGCGCCCGCAAAGCAAAGCAGCGCTTGCTAGAAATCGTGGCCGAGCGAGCGGGTGACCAGCCAATCCACGCCTGCGTCGTCCATGCCCAGGTCCCCCAGGAGGCAGAGCGGATCCGCCAGCGCCTCGCCGACCACTTCGACTGCCGGGAGCTGTTCGTCGTCGAATTCAGTCCCGCCATCGCCGTCCACGTCGGGCCGGGAGCGGTGGGGGTGGCATTTTATACCGAAAAAGGGTGATCAGTAATGCAGTGCGCGGGTGGTGAACGAGCCGTACTGAGGAATGACCAATGATTGCAGCGATTTTCGATCTAGATGGTACCCTTTACACCGGGCACATTTTGAAGGGCATAGCCTATCACCACCGCGTACACCGCGTGAAGCGGCTACCCCTAATCTTTTACATGGCCGTCCATGCGCCCCTGTGGCCGCTATGGCGGTCAGGCCAGATATCCGAGATGAGGGTGCGCGAGCTGTGCGCTCGTCACCTGGGCTGGACGGTGCGCGGCTGGACACCGCAGGAGGCGGCTACAGCCTTTGCCTGGATCGCCGAGCAGTATGTGCTGCCCCTGGTGCGTCGTGATGTGTTGGCCCGGTTGCGGGATCACCAGAGCGCCGGCCACCAGGTGATCATCGTTTCCGGCACACTTGCTCCCTTATTGGCCGAGGTTGGGCGTCAGTTGGGGGTGGAAGAGACGGTGGGCACGCCGCTGGTACTGCGAGCAGGACGTTACACCGGAGGCTGTGAGTATCCCGTCTGTCAGGGGCAAGGCAAGGTCTTGCGACTGGAAGCTTACCTGGGCGACGGCGATCGTATCTCCTGGGACCAGAGCTATGCTTATGCTGACAGTGGTACAGACCTTCCTCTGCTGAAGCAAGTGGGCCACCCGGTAGCCGTCTATCCAGATGAGGATCTGACAGTATTTGCGCAACATTGGGACTGGGAGGTCATAGGACGCAGATTATGAATAGTATCTGTGGGGAGATAACTGGGATACTAACAGTTTGTCGGAGCGGGGCGACGATACTGTTGTTGTCAAGCCGAAAACAGACTCATTTGACGATTGAAATGGAGGCATTATTTTATGGTTAAGATCGCAATTGTTACCGATACAGATTCCAGTCTGCCGCCGGAATTGGCAGCCCGCTACGACATCCGGCAGGTCCCCATCAATATCCACTTCGGCCAGGAAGAATTTCAGTCCGGGGTGAACCTGAGCGACGCCGAATTGTTCGCGCGCATTGACGCGGAGAAGAAGCTGCCGACCACATCGGCGCCGACACCAGGGCAGTTCCACGCAGCCTATCAGGCCGCTTTCGACGCTGGCGCGGAAAGCATCCTCTGCTTTTGCGTGAGCAGCGAGATCAGCGCCACCTACAAGGTCGCCCACGCCGCGTGTGAGATGTTTCCCGACCGGGACATTGAAGTGGTGGACTCACGCACGCTCTCGATGGCGCAGGGGTTTATGGCCGTCGCGGCCGCCGCGGCGATTCAGGCTGGTGCAACAGAGGAGACGGCGCTGGCGGAAGCACTGGCTGTGCGTTCACGCACGCATCTCTACGCAGCGCTGGCGACGCTCAAGTATCTGGCAATGAGCGGGCGGGTCGGCTACCTGGCGGCTGATATGGCAGGGCTGCTCAACATCAGACCTATCTTGACTGTCAAAGAGGGCAAACTGGAGATGCTGGAAAAAGTCCGCACCCGCAAAAAAGCCTGGCAGCGCGTCATCGAATTGACCGCGCGCGCCCTCGACGATAAACCGGCAGCGCGCCTGGCGATCATTCATGCCAACGCTCCGGAGGATGCCCAGGAATTTCTGGCGTTGCTCCGCGCGCAGGTGGCGTGTCCGGAGCCGGTGGTCGCAGAATTTACCGCCGGCCTGTCCGTTCACGCGGGCGCGGGGCTGGTGGGGGTGGCATTCTATACCGAGGAAGGAGCATGATGCGAAGGTGTGATAATTATCCCTTCCTGGAGAGCCGGCCTGGCAAGCGGGATCTGCTGTACTACGCGGCAGACGTGAGCTTTTACATCGCAGAATGAATGAGGGAGGACATAACCTATGAAGAGTGTAGATAGAACAATGAGACCAGAAACCGCTGCTCGCCGGCTGACCGAGACGCTGGCCGACATCACCGCCGGCGCAGTTCAGCATAAACCAGTCCGTCGCGCGATAGTAAGCTACGTGGACTGGCGCGTCAAGCGGCAACTGGAGAAGGCTCACGACACCGATGGACAACGTCCGCCCGGCGTCATCCAGGACAAAGCGTACATCTTTCGGGCACTGGTGCACTCCGTTGATCGTATACTGGCGCAAGATAACCTCTCCAAGGAACTCCTCAAACAGGTGCTGCGTGGTCAGGCGGATCGTCTCGTAGGCTTGGAGCCTAATGCTGTTTTTGAACGCTTCCGCCGGGAACACGGCGGCTATGGACCACCCGGTTTCGTCGTGATCTCACCGGGCAAACTGTGCAACTTGCAGTGCAAAGGGTGCTATGCAAGTTCTGGAAACGACAGTGAGAAAATGGACTGGGACACCTTTGACCGCATCATCACTGAGTCCCGTGATCTCTGGGGTTCAAGTTTCGTCGTGATCTCTGGCGGCGAACCGCTGGTCTACCGCTCTCAGGGCAAGGGCATCCTCGACACGGCGGCCAAACACCCGGCCACCCTCTTTATGATGTATACGAACGGCACCTTGATTGATGAGGAGATGGCCGCTCGCATGGCCGAGGTGGGCAACCTCACCCCAGCTATTTCTGTTGAGGGATGGGAGGAGCGTACCGACGCCCGGCGTGGCGGCGGGACATTCCAACGCGTCCTGCGAGCTATGGTCAGCCTGCGTCAGGCAGGCGTGCCCTTTGGCATCTCGCTCACTGCCACGTGCGAGAATTGCGAAGAAATCCTCTCCGATGAGTTCCTCGACTTCTTTTTCGAGGAGCAAGGGGCCTCCTATGGCTGGATCTTTCAGTACATGCCCATCGGGCGGGGCTTCACACTGGACCTGTTGCCCACACCGGAGCAACGGGCCTGGATGTGGGAGCGTACCTGGCAGGTAATCCGTGAGAAGGAGTATTTCCTGCCCGACTTTTGGAACCTGGGCACTTGCACCGATGGCTGCATCTCGGCGGGGCGACAGAGGGGGGGATACCTTTACTTTGATTGGAACGGCAAGGTGATGCCCTGCGTCTTTGTCCCCTACTCGCCAGTCAACATCAACGACGTTTATGCACAAGGTGGTACACTGAACGACCTCCTGGAGGAGCCGTTTTTCAAGGCTATCCGCGGGTGGCAAGATGCCTATGGCTACGCTACAACCAGACCGGAAGAATGTAAGAACTGGACGACGCCCTGTCCCATCCGCGATCACCACGCTGACTTTCGGCGCATCCTGGAAGCAAACGAGCCGGATCCTGAAGACGAAGCCGCGCTGCAGGCGATGATCGACCCGGTCTACCGCGATGGCCTCATTCGGTACAACGAGGCCGTGGCGCGACTCATGGACCCCATCTGGGAACAGGAGTATCTGGGCGGCGGTAAGAGAGGGTCGGACGGTAAAAAATGAACTACGCAAGGTGTTGGTTTGTGGGAGAGAAGGTAGAGCGTATGCTCGATGGCAACGGATCTGGTATGTATATGGGTTTTCGTTTCAGCAATTGACAGATAGCAGGAGATGAGATGATGACCGAATGGATTGAGAAAAGTTTGCTGGCGGCTGTAGGCGTACTGACGCTGACCCGCGACAAGGTGGTGCAGTTTGTGGATAAACTGATCGAGGCCGGGGGGGCCAAACCGGAGGAAACTCCCGGTATTGTTGACAAACTGGTGACCCGGGGCGAGGAGGAGCGGGAGGAACTGCGCAAACTGGTGCGCCGGAAACTCGACCGCGTGACCCCCATCTCTCGCCAGGACATCGGCGCGTTGAACCGTAAGGTTGAGGTGCTAACGGCCCAGGTCGAGGCGCTGACCAGCAAGAAGGCTCCAAAGGAATAGAAAACCACAGACTGCCGAAGCGACTGCATCGGGTAGTGGCCGCGCGCCAGCGAGCCTGCGGTCACTATCCGGTTGCTAAAGACAAAGGCTTAGGAGGCAAAGATGAAGTTAAAAATCCGCTTGGCGCGGATATTCATGGGGAGGCTCTCGCAAGATGACCTGCTCCGAATCGCCAGCGAGATACTTGACGAGCGGTTAAGCAGGATGAGTAGAGAGGAGCAACTGGCTTTCCTGCAACGACTGGTAAAGGATAACTTGGAATGGGTATTGGCGGATCTGGATCGCCCACAGCGGACACAGTTGATGAACCATCTTCTACCGCTGGTCATCCGCCATTTTCCGTTAGAGGACGTAGATATCCTGGGCGCTTTTGGCGATGTCGAGAGACCGCAGCGGCCCGATTGGGAAGAGTCCCATAGCCCATACGGGTTGCCATCACCATCGATTCTTTCCGCGACGAGGTAGGAAACGTGACTACAGCTGTGGCGGCGCTGGCCCGCGCGCTGCGGATCTTTACCACTGCCGCCCCATCCCACGCGGCGATGGAACAGGCTGTGTCCGGATTCCGCGCCGACCGGCCAGAGCAAGAGTCACCTGGACAGTAGTCATACACAGTTAATCGATTCTGTAGCCTCGTGCCCATCGGAAATGGTAAGGTGGTAAATGATCTCTCCGGTGTTCTGGGCTCTGCTTGCTCTGATCACGATTGCGGTCATGTGGTGGGCCTGCCAGGTGGATTGGAGCGCATGGAATGATTTGTACCATGTATTGCCCGACCGAGACAGATACGCGCTGGCGCTGCTGGCGGCAACCGCCGCGTTGCTAGCGCTGCGCGGCACTGTGTTGCTGGTTATTGCTCGAGATGTTGTGCCTGTCACTATCACTATAGGGTGGCTGTCGGCGACGATCATGCTGTTGCTGGTCTATTACTGGCGCCGCGGCTGAAAGAGGTGTATGAAGATGAAGTCTTTTGGATCGGACTATCCCTGTCACGTGGCTATCATCATGGACGGCAACGGACGTTGGGCGCAGGCGCGGGGATTGCCCCGCTCTGCCGGCCACCAGGTCGGCATTCAGAATATACATCGCATCGTTGAGACGTGCAGTGAACTAGGTATTTATGCACTGACGCTGTACGCGTTCTCTACCGAAAATTGGTCGCGTCCCCAGGCCGAGGTTGACTTTTTGATGCGGCGGCTCCAAGATTACGCTGAACGCGAGGTGTCCGAGTTGCGTCGCAACGACGTCCGGTTTAACGTCATCGGGCGACGCGACAGGCTACCTCCCGCACTGCTAGCGGCGCTGGAGCGGGCTATGCGCGAGACCCGTGACAGCGAGCGGCTGATCCTAAACCTGGCGGTCAACTACGGGGGGCGGGCAGAGATTGTAGATGCGACCCGGTCACTGGTACGCGCCGTACAACGGGGCGAGGTGAATCCGGGACAAGTAGATGAAGTCACGTTCGGGCGCTTTCTCTACACCGCAGGTCTCCCGGATCCCGACCTGGTGATCCGCACGGCTGCCGAGCAGCGGTTGAGCAATTTCCTGCTCTGGCAGTCAGCGTTGAGCTTTTTCTGGAGCACACCTGTCTACTGGCCAGATTTTCAAGAGGCGGACCTCCTGGCGGCTGTTCGGGCCTGGCATGAATACAACGAAGCAACAAGCCGGGAGAGCGTATATATCTCTGAGAAAGGATGATTGGACAAATGACATACAAAATCGGGCTAGCCCTCTCCGGCGGCGGTGCACGAGGGCTGGCCCATATCGGTGTGTTAAAAGTGTTTGAACAAGAAGGGATAGCGATCGATTACCTGGCAGGCACCAGTATGGGTGGCCTCATTGCCGCGGCCTACGCGGCGGGGATGAGTTCCGACTCCCTCGAACGGGAGGCGCTGCGCATGGCCAGCATCCGTCGCCTGCTGGCCCTAGTCGACCTGTCGCGACCCCGGCGTGGCCTCTTTGAGGGTCAAAAGGTAAATGAGTACCTGGTCAGTCACCTGGGCGACCGCACCTTTGACGACCTACAGCTCCCGCTGACGCTGGTCGCGGTAGACCTGAACATCGGTCAGGAAGTACATCTAAACCAGGGGCGGGTGGCAGACGCCGTGCGGGCTACCATCGCCATACCGGGCATCTTTACACCGGTGGAGCGAGATGGACAACTGCTTGTAGACGGCGGGGTCCTCAACAACCTGCCCACCGACGTGGTGCATGGCATGGGGGCTGACGTCGTCATCGCCATAGACATCTTCTCGGATGGACGGGGGAAACTGGACTTGGTCCAGGCTCTGCACCGCCATCGCTATGTCCCAAATGGGCTGGTAGACACTGCCGACGTGATGTGGCGCTCGCTGCAGGTTATGATAGCCGAAATCAAGCACCGCCGGATGGCCGATGCGCAGCCGGCGGTCATCATCCGGCCTGTCGTCCCGCAGGGCGTGACGATGCTGACCGGCTTTCCCCGCGCCGCTGAAATCATCTCCGCCGGGGAAGCCGCAGCCACCAGGGAACTGCCGCGTATCCGCGGGTTGCTCACCTCGACTGGGCCGTGATACATTCACGTTGAGCGTGTACAATTGGCAATCTGATCCGCCCCTCATCAACCGGATAGGAATTAGATCAGTGAGACTTCCCCTCTACACACCCTTGTCGCCTCCCTGCACACCGCCATCTCCTCCGCCGACGCATACACCACCACAATGCTCCCATCGTCCATACGCTGCCACCTCCCCGCCGGCACCGCCAGCCCCGGCAAGCGCGCCTCGTCTGGCGGAATCACTACCCGCAGCGGAAACCGTGCGTCATCGCCCATCACCGCCAGCACCCACGCCCGCACATCGCCACCGGCCTGGTCATACTCCGTCACATCATTGCCCGCCGGCACGCGCACCACTGTCACCCGCGCCGACAACGCCGCCAGCCGTGTGGCGTTCAGTGTCCCGGCCTTGTCCGCATCCAGCGCTGCGAAAATGTGCGTATACGGCAACAACCGCACCAACCACTGCGCTGGCAATGTTCGCCCCGCCCCGGCCAGGGCGACGACATCCACCAGGTCACCCACTGCCTGCCACAAGAGCAGCGCGTCCAGCTCAGATTCCACGATGCACAACGGACGATTGCCTTGTAGCTGCTCCGCACCGTACAGCGCCATCTGCCCTCCGCGCGGACCGCCGTACTTGCCGCCGTTATCAGCCGTGGCCGGAGCATCGCCCACGAAGCGCCGTACCTTCAGCGCCCACACCTCTTCGCCGACAAAGTGCGGAATCACCACGCCACGCGGTACGTAAATGCGCTTGCCGGTGAGTCCCCACTGCTCCGGGGCCTCAAACACATCGCGCGGACACCAGCCCAGGCCCCAGGCGCGTAACGTGTCCTCCCGCAAGCCCCGCGCCTGCAAATACCCCCGTCCCACGCTCCCCGCGTCGGACCACAGCACTTCTTGAGCGCGTTCCAAGATTAGCCTGGCCCGCGCCTGCCACACCGCGTCAGGGGGCACAACCGGCGGTGCTGGCGGGGTAGGTCGCGCTGTCCTCCCACGGGCCTGCATCGGACACGCAGCGCCTGCTGTCATCGGCACACCCACGAGATTCGCCAGGTACGCCAACGCTTCTCGAAATGCCCACCCGTTTCGCGCCATCACCCACGTCAGCGCATCACCGCGCGCTCCGCAACCAAAACAACGATACGATTGCCCATCCGGGTTGAGAAACAGCGATGGGTGATGATCCTCGTGGAACGGGCAACGCCAGGCCAGACGGTGGCCCTGCCGTTGCGGCGCGCCGATGTCAGGGATGATGACGTGTTCAGCCAGGTTGAGCCGGGATTTGACCTGGCCTATCAGGTCGGTTGAAGAAGCTGATTTCTGCATAGATTTGCATTCCTTTCAAGATATTTTGCTTATGACTCATACTATATATAATTAAATATATAATATATATATATATATATATATATATATTATGTAAGGATAATAGCCCCTGGATGGGGGGCGGAGGCATAGGTGGCAGAACCATAGACCCTGTACCATAAAGGGGTATACCCCCGTGGGTGGCACGGGGGATGACCCAATCTGCTATGCTCTTGGTCTTACACCTGATGCGTTACCGGCGGTCGCACGCGCCCCGGTGAATATCACGGTCCTCACGCGGGGTGACACGGTATAACTCGCCCACAACCTGGCCCTGCACCGGTGAGTCTGTTCCTGTGTCTGCGTGGGTAGACACAAAGCTGTCTTTCATTGTCTACAGTCTTAACAGTCAACAGTCTCCCTCGTGTGCCACCCCAGGACAACGCGCAAGATAGTACAAACTGGTCGCACTCGTGGGTGACGATTCCGGCATCGAAAAACTGCCGCACCGCTGCGTTCACCTGAGTTCGCGCAGCGGATGCTACAGCGCTATCCTTGCTCCCACTGCCGACAATCTTAACAGTCAACAGTCTCCCTCGTGTGCCATCCCGGTCATCACCTTGGACAGTACCCAGGCGCGGCCACGGATGTTGGTAACCTGCTTAACGCTGCGTTCACCTGAGTTCGCGCGGCGGATGCCACAAAGCTATCCTTGCTCCCACTGTCGATAGTCTTGACAGTCAACAGTCTCCCTCGTGTGCCACCCCGGTCTTCACGTGAGATACTACACAATGTTGGCCAACGTAACCCGACGACCTGGCGTGTGTGCTCATCATTGTCTACGCTAGGGCTACCGGCGAGACTGTATATTCTTGAGACGACCAGGCGATGACGGACATTGGCAGCCATCCCCACGCCTTCTAACCACCTTGTCAATGCAGCAATCCGCATCTGCGTAACGGGTGACGTAGCATTATTTTCCACTGTCCCACTGCCGACAATCTTAACAGTCAACAGTCTCCCTCGTGTGCCACTCCGGTCTTCACGTGAGATACTACACAATGTTGGCCAACGTAGCCCAACGACCTGACGTGTATGTTCACCATTGTCTACGCCAGGGCTACCGGCGAGACTGTATATTCTTAAGATTGTCAGAGAATCGCGGCCACGCATTGCTTCACTCCTTCGCGTCCAGCGGCGTCTCGTCCCGCCACTCCCACAAGCTGCGGGGATTGCGCCGCCCGGCTGTGCTGTGTACCTGGCGCCCCAACAACTCGCGCGCCCGGTAGATCAACGCCCGGCTGTAGCCTTCCTCCTGGCCGGCAGCGACGACCTCCTTCGGCGCTAACGGTTCACCCGCTTCGCGCAACAATGTCGCTAACCAGGTCTTGCATTCGTCCAGCTTCGTCGGTGCTTGCCACCGCTCCGGCGCTGCGCCCCACTGGAGCGCCACCCCGGACGGGGCCAGGTCGCGCAACTCGAAGCCCAACGGGGCCGGCACGCGCGCCACATTGTTCTTGATGACTTCCAGTTGGCGCGGTCCGTTGCTATCCGGCTGCGATCCTTGCGGCACGACCGACAACCCCAACACCGAACGCGCCATCGCCACGATATGGCCACTGCCGCGAAAGTCGTCCAGGGTGATCGGTGTGAACTGCGGCGCATTCACCAGGCCGGAGTTCCGTTTGCGGACGTGGTGGATCAGCACCAGGCCCACCGCGCTTTCACGCGCCAGGTTGCTGAAAAAGCCCAACAGCGTGCGGACATCTTCGATGGCATTTTCCCCCTTGCTACTCACCGAGGACAAGCTATCCACGATGATCAACGCCGGTTTCACCGTGTGTACCATTTCCACAAGCCGGTCGCGGTCCGTGTCCTGCCCGAAGTCCAACAAGGCGTCGCCCTCTGGCAGCATCAAGTACAGGCGTTGGGTGTCCATTTGCCAGTGCGTGGCGCGCGCGCTGGTGATCTGCGGCACGGCTTCGGCGTCCACGTAGAGCACCGGTGCGCCGGCGCAGGTCATCGGCGTCCCATCGGGGAATGGTTCGCCGTGGATGATACGGCGACATAAATCCAGCGCCACGAGCGATTTTCCCGCGCCGGGGATCGCGCCGAAGAGGGTCAACATCCCCTGCGGGACCCAGCCTGGCCAGAGCCAGGTGATCGGCGGCAAATCCTGGGCGAGGTCATACAAGGTCGGATACTGAAGTGTATCGCCGGGTACGAAGCTGAACAGTGTGTTAATGAGCGCATCACGATCCGGGTGATCTTCCAGCACGCGCAACACTGTCTCGTGCGGCGGACTGTCCGAGTCGGCGTCCAGCGCGCGCCAACAGGTGAGCCAGGGTTCGCTCCACTGGGCCAGATTCGGGGTCTGAACCGGGTATCCGGCCAGACGGTCGGCCAGGGCTTGCTGCATCAAGCGTGACGTCAACATTGTGAACCTCCGATGTAAAGTGTAAGATGTACCATTTTGTCGCCCCACTGTGAATTTGACGACAACTGTAAATCGATGATTGAAAACTGTTGCTTCATCTTTCTCCTCCTTGATGATGTGAAATGTAAGATGTGAATTGTGTCGTTGTGCTCAGCGACAACTAAAAATACCCACTCGGAGTGCGAAGCAGTCAAGGTCCCAGGGGGATACCCTTGTGATACAGCGCGGCGGCCTCGTCGTAAAGCTGCTGGAGTATCTGCGCGAAGGGCTGTAAGCACTCCTGGTAGGCCAGGTCATCGCGGATGGTGAGGAACAGGCCCTCGGCCTCGGCGACGACCTGCTCGATGGGCCGTTGCGCATCGTAGGCCAGGCGCGCGGCGGCGCTGGACGCCTCCAAGATGCGCCGCCGCATATGGGTCTGCCGTACCTCGCGGGCGTAACTGAGCACATTGGCCGCCGCGGGTACGGCATCGAGCAACTGCGTGACGAAGACCGCGCCGCCCAGAGCTTCCAGTTGCCCCCGCTTTTCTAACTCGGTTGTCACCGTGAGGAAGTCCACCGGCTCGTGATGGGCATACAAGTCGAGGATCACGGCGTAAAGCCAGCGATGTTTCTGCAGGTAGAACTCTGGCCCTTTGAGCACCGGCTGCACCTGCGGGATCGCCCACTTAGGGTCGATCAGCAGTGCGCCCAGGGTTGCTTCCTCCGCTTCGATGGTGTGAGGTGGTAGTATGTTTTTCGCCATCCGTGCCGTGCTCCGCCTCAGCGCACCGTGAACGCCGGCGTATCCGGCGCAGCTTGCGCTGCATCTGCCGTGGTTGCCGTCGTCTTCTTCCGTGGATGGCGCAAGGTCGGTGCCCCCTGCGCCCATTGCCAGCCCACGAAGCCCAAGGCCGCCAGCACAAACGGCCCAATCCGCACGAGGAAGACCCCCGTGTACAGCGCCCCGGCCCACCAGAGCCGCAGGGCATAGGTCAAAAACGTTTCAAGTGTCATTGTTTATTCCTTTCCTTATGAAGAGCTTTCAGCGGTCAGCCATCAGCATTCAGCTTTAAGGCAAGTATTGAACATTGCTGATTGCTGGTAACTTACTCCGTGCTTTCCTCGTCCGCCCATCCGTCCTCTGCCTCCGGCAATGCCCCTTGCATATCCTGTTCCTCGTCCTCCACATCCTGCCCCTTGCCTCCTGCCTCTTGCATCCTGCTTCCTGCCTCCTGCCCCTTGTCCGCCGGCGTATACTTGAAGTACCGTTCCGGCCTGGCGGCGTCCGCGGGCCAGTTCGGGTTGGGCTGTCGCAACTTGCGGTCGAAGAACTCCGTCAAGATAAAGCGCGGCGTCGGCAGCCAGGCGTCGCGCAGGCTCTCCAGGGTGAACAAGGCGAGGAATCCGGGCGTACTGATAGTGTCGGGCCGCGTGGTGAGGTCGTCACGGAGCCGGGCGATTGTCCCGCCAAGTACGCGCGCTGTGTCGCGGTTGTTGGCGATGTAGTAACAGCCGCCGAACCCCGCCGTGGCGTAGTCTTCCAGGTTCTTGGCAAGTTTCTGCTTGAGCCGTGTCGTGCTGTAATTCCCCCGTTCGCACTCCACCGCCAGCCACAGCGGCTTGCCCCCGGAACGCGACTGGACCACCACAATCAAGTCAGGTTGGCTGTTGCCATAACGGCGGGTGAAACCGGCGGCCTCCATTGCGTCAGCGTCGGCCTCCGGGTCATAGACGGTGTACGTGAACCGGGTGTTGGCCGGATGTTCGTTGCCGGCCTGGATCATAGCCTTGGTCGCCCGAATCATCCACCAGGCTTCGGGAGACTTGTAGGGTGCGTAGGCGGCTTCATAGGTGGTCGGCGCGCTGTTGAAGCGCCGCCGGTACTCAGCCTGCCCGCGTTCGGTGAGGGTGTAGCTGGTGTCGCCGACGTACCCGGTGAGATGCCCTGGCACCGGGATTTGCTCCACACGCAACAGGCCCTTGTCCAGCAGCTCGGGCAAGATGTGTTTCGCGCTGCCAACCGCTCTGCCGGTGTGTTGCGCCCACAGTGCGCGGGCTTCGTTGGCCACCACCGTCATCCCTAGCACGTACAGGAACTTGACCGCGTCGCCGGAGAGGTCCACGCCTTGCTCCGCGACAACCGGGGCTGTGGGCGATGTCGAAGCGGCTGCTTCCTCGGTCTGCGCATTTTTGACGCGGAATATTTCCTTTGGGTCGCTGTCGTACAGATGGTGCGTGTACAGGTACTCCCCCGCTTCGGTGATACTCATCTGCGCCCCTATCGCCCGGGCGAACAGGTCAGGAAACAGCACCAAGAGGTACTGTTGCAGGATAGCTTCGGCGCGGTGGCGGGCGCGCACGCTCGCCGCACTGTGCATTTGACTGCTCAAGTAGCGACCTTGCAGCACGCTCAATTCCATTGCGTGTTTGGCTTGCAGTTTCTCGATATCGGGCTGCGCTGTGCTGTTACTCACGCCACACCTCCCGGCACGCCGGATACGTGAGACCGGCGATGCCCGCCCGCAGGTCGCCCAGCGCCAACCGGGCCAGCGCCAGGGACGCCTGCGCTTCAGTCAAAGCCTGACCGTCGTTGTTGCCGTAGAAGGTCAACAACTGCTCAGCGGCGTAGGCGTAGGTGTCTATCGTTTGCTGCATTGTCAGCGTCAGCAAGCTGTATTCCGCCGGCGCTTCGGGCAACGTCAAGGCGTGCAGCCTGGCATCCGCCTGGCCGACCTGTTCTGCCAACCGGAACGCCGCGCCGGTGGACTGTGGTTGTGGCCCACGTGCAATGGCGTCCAGGCTATCGCCGATTTCCTCCACGGTATCCGCCCAGCGCGTGGCCGCTGTGAGGAAGCGCTGCTGCCGTAGCCGGTACAGCGACAATACCACCGGCGCGCCATAGCTGTCACACGGCGCGGCTGCATAGCCCACGCCGAGCGGTAACCCTATCACGGCCAGGGTCAGGCCGATGATGATGAAATGTGTACGCATATTTTCTCCTCCTTGAGATTGATGTTGTTTGCCGTTAGCTTTCTTGATTCTGCTATGTACTCCAGGTACAATGTGCTGCGTTCGTCCGCTGCGAAGATACCCGCGTTGGCTCAACGCCCTGGCACTCGGAGCAGCCCGTGATGACCTTCCGTGAGCGCTACTTCGGCGGCGCTCGTATGGTTTTCTTTTTTCTGGCCACGATGTTCATCCTTATGTTTCCGGCACGACTTGCACCGTATGCACGGCGATGCCGCGCGGCGCACACTCCCCCTGGATGATGACCCGGCGCTGCACCAGGGCGCGCAACGCCTTCTCCACCCTGGGCGAGGCCGCGATAAGCGGCACCGCACCCACGCCGTCCAGGGCCAGCCACAACGTCTTGGTCCGGGGCGGCGCGTTGACGATGCCGCGTAACAGCAGCAGGTTATTCTCGGCGCACAGGTGGGCGACGCCCTGGGCGTCCACTTCGGGCAACGTCCCTTGCCAGGGGGCTACCGTGACCAGGCGTACGTCGCCGATGCGCTGGCTATGCACGCGCAACTTGTGTTTCCCTTCGGGCAGCCGTACTTTGCGCGGGTCTGCCCCGGCGAGCGCCATCAGGTGGCGCACAACGGTGTTGAGTTCGTAAGACATTGGTTTACCTCCAGGATAAACAGGGCTGTACAGGGTAAATAAACGGCTCCGGCATGACGAAAAAACGGACAGTTTGGTGTTTCTGCCATGCCGTAACGGTGTAAACAGCGATTTTGCGGCGACGGTAGCTCCCGGAACACCCCCAAGTGCTGTGCCAGGGCTAAAACAGGGCGAATGCGGGGTAAAAACCCCCGCAAAACCCCGTTCGACGCCGCCCAAACCAGGATTGAGCAACGATTTCGGCCTTGATGGCATCTGGGAAAAACGGCCCTTTTTTTCCCTACCATGTCTTTTTCCTGCATGCCAGCAATGGCGTTGCGGTAGGTAACATCGATACATCGCTTCCTCCTGCGTGTCTATGCTTGGGTCAGGAACGTCCATTGGGTTTGCGCCTGCTTTCTCAAGGCGCGTTCCGGCAGCAGCGGTGTGGGTTGTGTGTGAATGATCACCGTCTCCATTCCCCAACCGCGTACCACCGCAGCGACCAAGGGCAGCGCCTCGGCGTGGAACGTGCTGATGCGGCCCTGACGGTCGTAGAGGGGCGCATAGGGATAGTTCTTGAACTCCGCGCTGCCGCCAGGCCGCAGATCGAACACGGCCAGGCGGACCCGCTTCCGGCGACTCTTGAGAAGCCGGGGTGCGGTGCAGAATTCGATGCTGGCTTCTTCGTCTGGCGGCCTCACCAGACTCCGCAGCAAGTCCAGGAGGTTCCATACCCCTTCGGGCAGCAGACACGTCAGCACGAGTTGCGCCACCGGCCCGAACGTCACGCTCAGCAAGGCTTCGGGGTTTTCGTTCCCGGCTGCTAACGCTTCGAGGGCGGGGAACACACACTGGAAGGCCAAGTCGAAGTAGGCGTCATTGATGCGCCATTCCAGGGGCAAGTGCGCCGTCCGTTCAGCGGTCGTTAATTCGCGCGCTTCACTCATATACATTGGCCGCTCATCTCCTTACCATCCCGGCCCCGTGGGGCCAGGACTGCTGAAGGTAGGCATTGGCTGCGGAGTGGGGCATATCCCAGGCCACACCACGGCCAGATAGAGTTCTTCGCCGCGCCAGACGACGGCGACACCCACTTGCGTGGCGCTGTTCAGGCCGGGATACTTCGCGGTCGCCAGAGATTGACGCGGTGCAGTGCTCAATGAGAAGCAGGCTGTGCCTGGGGGACACAGGTTACAGCCGGGCCAGTAGAACAGCCAATCCCCGGAAGCTGGCCCCACGGCGTACCGCAGGCCGTACCAGCGCGGCCAGGTCTGCGCGGAACGCAAGCGCGGCGCTTCTCCGGCCAGGTAGTAGGCCCGGTCTTCCAGATCGGGATCGGGCGCGGCTTGAAGACCGTGCTGTGCGCGTAGCCAATCATTGAAGGCTACACGGGTCACGGCCTCGTCGCCTTCTGTGCCGACGTTGATGGGCATTGCGACTGGCGTCGGGGTGGGGGTTGCCAGCCACATCCGGACTCCGTCACGGGTAACATAGAACAGCGGAACCAGGCAACACTGGTAGAGTGCCAGCAAGCCGAATACCGATAGCCAGGCCAATGGTTGGGAGAGAGGTTTATGCGGTTGCTTCATCAACACTCTCAGCTTTTATCTCTGGGGCCTGACTTTCCAATGTTTGCGGTGTTGTTGGTAATAGTTGGCAAGGTCGTTGTGAGTCGCTAGCCAGAGAAGCACAGTGGCGGCGAAGTAAAAATGCGTACACATTTCGTAGAGCAGTTCTTGCTTCCGGCGTCCTTTCATCAGTCATTTATATTCCTCCGTGTTTAGAATCTCGATGGCCTCTATGAAAACAAGAAACCGTCTTTATCCTAAACGCATTGACTGAAAATGACGCCTTGTCGAGTTAGGAATTTTTCCTCACTCAAACAGGAATTTTTCCTAACTCATACGACCTTCTTTATTAGCGTAATCAAGCAGAAAGCCCGGTGTTAGTGACACCAGGCTTTCCGCTGATCTTTCAAACAAAAGAGTTGTGCGATTCGCTCTCAGGAAGAAGAAATTTACAGAGATATTGCATTATGGACAGAAGTGTGTAAACTGAGTCACTAAAGCCGGAGATTATCTCATATCATTGAATACCTTATCTCAGGGATTTGGATTCTGATGCAAAGTGATAACTGTACTGAGGGTGATTTTGTGTTCACACGTACAGTCAGGGTGGATCGTATATAACCACATGATTATACCCTTGCTTCTCGGCGACTGCCCTTGCCCTAATACGTATACGTATCCATCACTTCCCCTACCGCATTCCGCAGATACGCCGTATCCCCCGTGTTTTTCCAAATCGCCGTTCCGCTGCCCCAATACAGATCCGTCGCCGTGTTCGTCCCGCTGCCCGTCCATAGGTGTTGAGTTCGTAAGACATCGCTTTACCTCCGGGAAGAGCAGGGTTGGACAGGGTGAAAAAACCGCTCCGGTATGACCAAAAAACGGATAGTTTGGCGTCTTTGCCATACCGTAACGGTGTAAACCGCGATTTTGCGGCGATGGCGGCTCCCGGAGCATGTCAAAGCGCCATACAGGGACCATAACAGGGGGTGGGGCGGGTTAAAAATCCTGCTAGATCCCGTTCGATGCCACCAAAAGCAGGGTTGAGCAGCGATTTTAGCCTTTGACGGTATGACGAGAAAAACGGCCCTTTTTGTCCTACCATGTCTTTTCCCTTCATACCTGCAATTTGGATCGTCGGGATGACGGTGACGGTACAAGGGGAAAACTGTGTCCTTCCCGTCCTACTATGGCCTCGTGCGTTGTACCGGCACAGGGGATAATGGTGCGCGTAACGTTTCATTGGGTTCTCTGCCGCGACCATAGCTGCATCAAAAATATCCAATTGGTACATTCTGTCAACACCAATCCGCGAGAAGCGAGTAATACTTTTACATACTGGCGAACAAAGGCAGTATGTAAAAGTATGAACCTGCCGTGCTAGACGCCAACCTCGGGCCTTATGCCAGTAGTGTGTGGGAGGATACCGTTGAGTGGCGTTGGTCGACTACGTCCTCAGCCTTGAGATGCGTTGATCGACGCTGAGTTACTGTGGTTGGCTAACGTGATCGAGACAATGCTCGGCAATGCTTGAACTTGGATCTGATTGCCGGTTGACCTTTGGCAGTATAAGGCAAAACCAGGCCCTTTTGTCCTACTATGGCCCCTTGCGTTACTTGGATGGTGGAAAATGGCGTCTGTAACTGGGCATGGCGTCCTCCTGAGCGTTCATAGCTGTTTCCCATTGGGCTTGTGCCCTGGCGCGCAGTGCCGCCACAGGCAGTTGCGCGGTAGGGTGCGGGTGAATACGGTAAGGGCTTTATTTTGCCTGTGTTGTCTTTGCCTTGCCATCGCCCTCTCAGTCCGTCGCCGTGGCGGTCGGGATCGCTGCGCTGGGGTTGCCGTGGGTGGGTGGGGATACAATAACCAGATAGGGCGTTAGGTCAATCTCAATCAGCGTGTAATTGTGATTCGTTTGTAAATACCGCCGGATGTTCAATGGCTGTCGTAATGATGTGATTCCCTTTGCCTCGATGATGGTTTGCTATGCCTCTAATTGCATAGTTGTTTGCTTCCGTCCCGCCGCCGGTAAATACAATCTCTTCAGGGAGGCAGTTCAACAGGGAAGCAACTTGCACCCGAGCATTCTCTGTCGCTTTCCTGGTCTGGCTACCATACCTATGCGAACTGGATGGATTGCCAAAGTGCTCCTCTAAATAAGGTCGCATAGCAGCGATAACCTCTGGATCATGAGGCGTGGTTGCATTGTAATCCAGATAAATGGGTTTACTCATCTTGTCACCTTAACCTTTTTTGCTATTTGGTCCTCGTTGGTGTGGAATTTCACATAGGGACTGCTATGTCCATATTAACCGCTCAGCATGTATTGCGCGGATCAAGCAGCGCCAGCAATCCCAACAGGCCCATGTTGGCAAATACCATCGGCGCGAGCACCGGCGCGCCGCGCAGAAAACGTTCGATCACGATGGCCCCGCCCACACCCAGATCGAACAGGATGTGGAGCACGACTCCCAGAGGGCCGACGATCAGCAGGATGCCCATAGCAACCGTGTATATTGTCAAATCGGCGCGATTGGGTCGGGTTAAGACCCCAAGAATGAAAGCCACCACCGTAGCGAAGATGCCGGTAAGGGTAGGCACCCATAGCCAGGGATTCTCAAACCCCCCGCGCAGATGGTCGAAGATACTGCTCACGGTAGCGATGAGCGCGCCTAAAGACGCCAACAGAAAGTAAGCGTGATCCTTGGGCACTGGCAGCCGGTGAAACAGGGGATGTCCGAGCGCGCCAGGACTGTCGGCATCGCGGCTCAGGGCTATCAAGCCCAATACGGCGACGAGCACGAAGGTCAATGGTGCCAGGAGCGGCGCGCCCCAGACCAGCAGTGCCAGTGTAACCCGCTCGCCCGGCGCTGCAAATGGACGAATGGCGCGCACAAAGTGATAATAGGTTCCCAGTATGCCGATCACAGCACTGCTCGTGAGGGAGAGTCCGGCAAGCCAGCGTGCGACATTCATTTTGCGGCGAGCCAGCGCCAGAGAGAGTAGCAGCGCCGCACCCATTAACGGACCGCCGATCACAGGGATCCACTCGTTCCAGCGCAGCGTCCCGTTGAGCACATGGGCGAGGTAGGTCTCCAGCCCCATGATGACCTCGTTGAGCACCACAAACAGGATGAAGGCGAGGTCCCGTGTTAGAGGCAGGCGTAGCTTCGCCAGGGGCGGCGCGACCGTGACCAGGTATCCCTTCATGGTTAACGCTCCTGCGTGTGCTGTAACGTATCTGCCATCTCACGCAGTTCCGTCATCGAGCGCTGTACCTCATACGCACCGTGCCACTGTACGTAATCTGGACCCAACATCCATACCCCAAACTTGGCTGTGCGCCCCCAATGATGCCACAGTTCGTAATGTACATAATCAATCATCTGGTCGAAGGGTTCCTCAGTCATCAGTCCGGCGTCTTTGAGCGGCTGCACGATGGTATCGCTTTCTGTGACCCAGGCGTTTACCTGTGACGTCGCAGCATCGGCATCGGCATAGAAAGCGGTAACAAAGCGTTCATTATGGCAAGATACACAAACGCCCTGCATTTGCGTTCGGTTGGCTTCCCAATCAGGCCGGTGTGTGCTGATCGGGGCAAAGAGATACCAACTGAGGCGTTCTCCCACGTCATGACTGCCCGCCGTCGCGCCAAAACCACTGAGATGGCAAGTCGCACAGGTCGCCGCCGGCATGTCCACCACAGTGAGCGTCCCTGGGTCGGCTTTCCAGTTCCAGGTATGCCCCATGGTCATATAGGCAATGCCGTGAGGCGATTCCTGGTAGATTTCCCACTGGGGATGATCCGGGCCGATGTGACAACGGTTGCACGTCTCTGGTTTGCGCACCTGCTCCAGGCTGAAGCTGTGTCGCTGGTGACAGTCTGTGCATTGTCCCACCGAATCATCGGCGCGGGGTTGCCCGATATCGTGACAACTCTCACAGGCGAAATAGCCTATCGCCTTACCCTGTAGCTCGTACAGGGCATGGCGCAACTGGTTGGGGGCATATGTCCCTTCAGGGATACTCTGATACTGCGCTAACAGCGCCGGCGTCAAGCCCTGGGTACCGGCGTAGGCAACGTACGCTGGTAGGCTGTGGCGACTCTGGTTGAACTGCGCGACCTGCGCGGTATGACACTGTTCACAACGCTTTGGTGTGGGGCTTTGCAGGACGAAGGTGCCCTCGTGCGCTACCGCTTCGGGATAATCCGCCGGTACCTCGTGACAATTGCGGCAGGTCACTTCCGCAGCAGCCATAGAACTGTACGCGTATTGCTGCACGATACCGGGGGATGCATCGCGATGGCAGGTGACACAATTGTCATCGCTGGTTGCCAAAGCATTGACCGGCAGGGGCGGGTGCGCCAGCTCTGGGTGTTTTCCCAAACTCAACACCACTAAAGCAAGACCGGCAACCAACAACACGGCTGCCAATCCCACGACGAACACTCTCCCTGATTGCCACACAGTGTTCATAGACGGACTCTTAAAAAGACAAAGGCTGTTTTGCCGGGCCTAGGCGGTTGTATTCCAGGCGCTAACAGCAACTGCCGGTTTGCGTGATGGCGCTATTGCTCTCTGCAGCAACCTAGCGCCGAACAACACCATTCCCCAACCGCCCAATATCAATGGCGTGCGCAGCACATCAATCCACGCTGCCGTGTGCGTGGGCGCAGCCCACCAGCGTGTTGTGAGCATGACGACGCCGCAGACGATGAGCGTTGTCCCGCCGGCAGATGCCTTGCCGTCGCGGAAGGGCTGGCTAAAGTCCAGGCGCTTCCGTATCCCTGGTAGAGCCAACAGCAGGAATACCAACAGCGTGAACACAGTCAGGTAAAAACGCACATTGACCGGAGCCGCGGCACCGCGCACGGCTTGTGAAACGCCCATTTGAACACCTGCGGTGACTGCGCCGGCGAGGAGCATCAGCAATGCGTTACGGTAGGCATGCCTGCCGCCACGCACCAGGGCGATGGTGATCAGAATGCCCCACACGCCCGCTGCAAGGCTAAGGGCTACCAGCAATTGATAAAGCGGCTTGTAAGGTACGAGTGCGATCATGCTCTCGTAGTTCTCCGCACCAAACGCCACACAACTTGTGCCCGCGCCGCCCATCAGGGTGAAGAGCACAGTTAAGCCCATTAGGGCCACGGTAATGCCGCGCAAGACCTTCAACGGTTTCTTCTCAGACATAAGGGAACCTCCTGTATAAAGTATCTCTAGCAACTACGTGCACGTTACCAACTGCAGCGCGTGCTCACAGCAAATCAGGCACTCGGGTGACAATCGACCTTCTGAACAACGTTGCACTTTGAGTATAGGCTTACTGCACCAGTATGTCAATTCAAATCGGGGCAGCGTTGTTTTGTGACCATGACGCCAAATCTATCCCCTGCACCGGCGCACTCGCGTTGTCTGGAGCTAGTGCTACAATGGGAACCACGGAGTTATGACGATGAGCAACGCCCGTAGGCTTTCAGAGACACAGCGGCTGGCAAGGGCGATCGCAGCGCTCAGCCGCGTGAAGCACTTCGCGGAATTGCCTCTCCCGACCCAAGAGGCGATGGCCCGTGTCGCAACCCCGTGCCACTTCGACAGCGGGCAGGTGCTCTTCCTCGAAGGTGAGCCGGCGGAAGCGCTCTACATCCTGGAGTCCGGCTGGGTGAAGGCGACGCGCATATCGCCGGAGGGGCGCGAGCAAGTCGTGTTGGTGGTGCACCCCGGCGAGATCTTTGGCGATATCGCCGTGTTCACCGGTACAAACTACCCTGGTACGGCTGTGGCGCTCGAAGCCGTTGACGTGTGGCGGGTCGAGAAGGGCGATGTCTTGGCCTTGCTGGCCCGTTACCCGGAACTAGCGATGGCGGTGATCCGCCGGCTTGGCGAGCGCGTGCTCTACTACGTCGAGCTGGTTGAAGACCTATCGCTACGTAGCGTGGAAGCGCGGCTGGCCAGCACGTTGCTCAAACACATTTGTCTGCGCGAGGGCAAGTGCGTGGTGCCGCGCCGGACCTGGGCAACGTTTGATGAGATGGCCGCGCGCCTTGGCACCGTGCGCGACGTGCTCTCCCGTGCCCTGAAGACGCTCGAGGAGCAGGGGATGCTCCGTGTGGAAAGACACGAGATCGTGATCCTCGACCCGGAGCGCCTAGCCGCGCACAGGGAGTTTTGACCCCAGATTAGCTCTCATTCCCTAACCGCGGCGCTTTCCGCAAGTCTCTTGTACCGCATATCGCGCCAGGATGCGGTCCTGCCTGCGCCGCAGCCGTTCCCCGTTTACCCTTTCCTGCGAGGGTCTTACCTTTTTCCAGCCCCAGTGTCAAGCCTGTGACTACGCGCCTGCCTGTTTGTACCGGATTTCTGTAGCATACGACAAAAGTCGTATACGGAACCGCAACTGCGCCCTACATTAGAAATTGAAGCTGTTCTGTAGATTCGGGCTGCGATCTCTTGAAAACCGGGTGGTTTCCCTGTTGTCGCCCGGCAAGTCGATCCGCCGTAGGGGAGGCTCTGCGCGAGGGACGATGGAGTGTAAAGCGATGGCGATCTCTGACACAAACTTGCGAACCGCGATTTTTGCTGCGTTCGCCGCAGATCGCCGTCTGGCTGCAGTCCAGGTACGGGTGGGCGTCCTGAACCGCTTTGTCCATTTGGCGGGCGCCGTCGATTCGCTCGTCACCCGGAAGGCGGCGGAAGAGCTCGCCGCCCAGGTCCCCGGCGTCCGCGGTATTGTAAATCGCATCGACGCGCCGGGCGCTCCCAGTCCGGCGCGCGCGATCAACCTGCGGCCAGGCCATTCGCTATTGGAAGAGCCAGGATGAACCCCGGCGCTACGACGCCGAGGACATGAAGATGTGCGCGTGCTGAACGCGCTGGTGGTTTCACAGCAGCCCCTGTGTGCAGTAGCTATCAAGAGAAGCGGGAGGAATAGATGAAATTACGTTTTGCCTTCCTCATCCTTATGGGGATGTTGTTGATCGTTGCCTGTAAGGCCGACGTCTGCCCCTCGGGAAGCATTACGTACGTGCCCGATGCAGCCTCATTGCCCGATTTGGCCACCGTCCTGGAAGCCGCGCCATCGGGGGGGCCCTTCACCGTTCAGATCGGCAGAAAAACGATCGAGGCCGACCGCGTGATCCACGGGCCGCTCTGTAACGATCACTGGAGCGGGACCGTCTACGTGGGTTGCGATATCCAGATTGTTGCCTGGACCGAAGAGGAGGGCTCGAACTTCCTGGAGGACTGCGATCTGGTGATTGAGCCAGGGACTGTCGTTTACGTCGCGGCGCACAACAACGCGGCTTACTACAAGGGCTGTGCTTCTTGTCACGGCGGAGCGGAGGGAACGCCCGCCCCATAGACTGTTCCCGGGCAAGGTGTGCCGCGTTTACCTGCCACGCACCGCGCCTGGAAGCGGGCTTTGCCCGCGTTGTCACCATTATTTCACATAAGGAGATCGGACATGAAAATTAACTATCGTTTGGGCGCCATTCTGGCCATTGTTGCCGCTCTGCTGGGCATCATCGGGCACTTCGTGCTCTTCATGGATTGGTATGAGGTTGGCATGCAAGCTGAGTCAGCTGAACCCGGCTGCGAAATCTTGCTTGAGACCATCCACCCGCTGCTGGCCGATTTCGGCATTCTGGGTGGCGTGCTCTTTGCGATAAGCGCGTACGGGTTCTTGACCCGCAAGCGTTGGGCCTTTTTCCTCTCCGTGGTCGCGTTGGTGCTTGCTCTGCTCGGCGCGTGGTTCGTCAATGTGCCGTATATGGCTGCCGGATTGCCCCCGGTCTATTTCATCCTCTTCCTGCCTTACGTCGTCCTGTACTTTCTGTTTCTGGTGCCTGTCGGGAAGGTGCCGTGGAGCCGCACCCTGCTCGCGCTGTTCACGGGCATCGCCTACATCTTTTGTTGGATGAATGGCATTGCAAGCACCAGCCGCATCGTCACTCAGGGCGCGCCCATCTTCATATTCGTCCAGCGCTTGCACTTCCTTGCTATGATCGGATGGGCTGTGGTGACAGTGGGCATTATCATGCAGTCCCGGGAGTGGCTCCGCGTGGTGGGCTTGATCGCCGGGGTGACGGAACTGGTGATGGGGATCCCCCTGGCCATCGCCACGGGCGTGGAGCTGGGGCGCTTCTCCCTTTTCGCCATGGCGCCGATTGCCTGCCTCCTCCTGGTCGTGGTCCTGGTCTGGCCCGGGCTATGGCAGCGCTGGACCGGAGCGAGCGACGTCTGAGGGAAGGAGGTGCAGAGCGGGTTGCCCAAAAACAAGAGCGTGAGCTGACCCTGTCGCATCTCCTGTATTGTGCTATCATAACTGGTTCATAAGGAGTGTGAAGGATGATTACTCGCGATAATATTTTCCTTTTACTCACCGGCCTCGCTGCCGCTTATCTGATCTGGCGCTTCTATACACGCTGGAGCCGAAGCAGGGCCCTCTACGATATCTACTACATGCTGGGCTTCGTCGTCCTGCTGGTTTCCGGGCTGCTGCTGATCTTCCTGGGCTTGGATATTCTGGCCTCCCCCTACGTTCTCACCGTGGCCAGCCTGATCCCGCTGGGCATCTCCATGGGGCTTATGGAGCAATACTTCCCCCGCTACAAGCGCGCCTTCAAATGGTTTGCCTTGGTCGGCTTCGTCGCCATCGCTGTTACCAGCACCCTCGGCATCGCCATCGGACGGAAAATCTCGGTACCCCTCTTCCATGGCGTTGCCGGGCTTGTTATCTTCCTTGGCCCGTTCCTGGCAAAGGGCGCGGCCCGGGGTTTCTGGGTAGTGGGCATCGGCGGCCTGCTCATTGGGCTGGGCGGCATCGCGCTCGCCTTCATCGCCAACGGCACCCAATTGCTCTTCTTTAGCCCCGCCTTCGTCATGGCCATCTTGCCCCCACTCCTCCTACTCATGACTCTTGCCTTCACCTGGGGTTTTGTCAAAGATATCTTGAAATAATTCCTATGTCGTTCGCCGGTTGTGTGGGGCGGCCTGGCCGCCCCACACAACCAGCGATACCCAGATAGATGGGTCCCCGGCACCGGCTGCGCCGGGCGGCCCTTCAAAGGGAGTGACCTATGCCATATATCAAAAACCGCCTGAATTATCTCTTCAATTCCACCAAAGGGCTGATCCTGGTCGCCATTGCCATGATTGCCATAGAGACCGCCCTTTTCAGCATGCTCTCCGGCCCGATGGCCGAAATGGGCGTGCGCGATGTCGTCGTTCAGGCGCTCGGCATCGATCTGGTGCCCGCCGAGCGTGAGGGACGCATCATCATCCTCTATCACTCTATCGCCATGGCCGTGGTCGCCATCGAAGTCACCATCGTCACCAGCCTTCTACGCATGCGCAGTGCCTACAAAATCGCCATCCGCGTGCTGGTGACCGTCGGTTACCTCATGGCCATGATCTTCGGTATGGCCTTTGCCTACTGGGGCCACAGTTGGCCCCTGCACGGCCTCTACATCGCGGGGTTGACGCTCGTTTTCTTCGCCGGTGTGCTCCTTGTCATTGCCCTGTGGCCCTGGTCCCGTGAGTTTCGGCAGAGCAACCCGGCCTACGCTCGCACCCGGGGAGGCGTGGATCTGGAACGCCTGGCCTTTTTCACCACGGCGCTGACCACCGTCATCTCCTCCATGTTTGGCGCGGTCGCAGGCTCCTACTATGGCAACGGCTTCACCACCTTCATGGCCGAAAACGTCGTCCGCTTGCCCCATAAGAGCGTTCTGCAATATGCCATCATCGGCCATCTCCACATCATGCTCGCCCTCATCGCTATCATGCTTACTCTCATCATCGGGCGCTGGCTCGATTTCAAGGGTATCCTGCAGAAGATCGCCATGCCCTTGATGATTCTCGGCACCCTCATTCTCAATCTGGGCGTCTGGGGTATAGTGACCCCCTGGCAGCCCGTGGCTCACATGATCATCTACGTTGGGGCCACCCCCGCCATGCTCGCGGCACTCATGCTTGTCATCTACACCTGGGACAAACTCATCCGCGAGGGCACGGCTGGAATCGAAAAACCCACCGCGGGGCAAAAACTCCGTGCTCTGCTCCGCGATCCCCTCAAATTCGGCCCCCTCTGGCAGATGGTCTTCATGAACTTCACCGTCAGCGGCCTGGGTATCTTCATGGCTGTGCGTCTCGACGAGGTCTTCCGGCTCTGGCCCGCTCGTGAGGAACGCATCGAACTCACGGGCCACTGGCACGTCCTCGCTGCTATCATCGCCACCATCATCCTGCTTTACTACGGCGACGTCATCGGACTGCGGGGCAAGCTGCGCCGGGCCTATGGCTGGGCCATCATCCTGGCCTCTGACCTGGCCTTCGCGGCGGTCACGGTCCTGGAGATGAAACGTCTCTTCGTCTCAGAAGCGACACAGCAGCCCCTGGTGAATACCGTGACTCTCCTCATGGACCTGGGCCTGGGGACCTTGCTCATCGTTCTCGCCATGGTCATGGTCTGGCGTCTCCTCGATCTCTTCAAGCGACAGGGACGGTGGACCGTAGAAGTGGAACAGGAACTCTCTGCGGAGGTGAGCGCATGAGCCGCATGATCGGAAGGCTGTCGTTGCTCGTGTTGCTGTTGGCTGCCTGTGCACCGGTGGACCTTAACGCTCCGGTCCCCACTTTTGAGACGGGCATCTCGCCGGAGACCTGGGCATCCATCCCAGCGGGCGAGTTCCTATCGGGGCAGTTCGACACCCCTGCCGAAATTGCCTACGATTATGAGATGATGGTCACCGATGTGACTGTGGAGCAATATGTTGCTTTCCTTAATTCGGCGCTGTCCGCTGGTGTCCTGCAGCTAGGGGATGGGGAAATCACCGTCTTCTACCCAGGCGACCCCTTCCACGGCGCTAGACACGAGATAGAAATCGCCGCGGGCCACTACGTTGTCGTCCCCACCGCTGACCCCGCGTCGCGCTTCACCTTCGATGGACAGAGCTTTCACGCCCTGCCCGGCTATGAGGCCCATCCCATGACTAACGTCTCGTGGTTTGGGGCGCTGGCCTATTGCGACAACTACGGCTGGCGCCTGCCCACGGAGATGGAGTGGGAGAAGGCTGCGCGGGGCGCGACGGGCTGGCCCTTCCCCTGGGGTGAGGAAATCGCCCGCAACCAGGCTAACTTTCAGGCCAGCCGCGACCCATTTGAGGATATGAGGTCCTTCGGCTCGCGCACCACCCCGGTGGGCTTTTACAATGGTAAAACCTATGCCGGCTACGCCACGCTCGACGGGGCTAGCCCCTACGGACTCTATGATATGGCTGGGAATGTGTGGCAGTGGACCGGGGACATCTACGAGGATATGCACCTGCGTTTCATGCGTGGTGGATCAAAAGACTGCTACGAGATGGACCTGCGTGTCTGGGCCAGCAACAACGCCGTGCCCAGCTACTTCGGGCCAGGAGTGGGCTTCCGCTGCGCCCGCACACCGTAGCCATCAACTCAGGAGCGAGACCTATGCTTACACTCACCACGATTAAGGCACGGCTGCGGCTCTATTGGTCACTGACCAAGTCCATGCAGACGGGATTGCTGCTGGCCACCGGCCTGGCCGGCTATATGACGGCCCGTTGCCCCGTGCTGCATTGGACGACGCTGCTAGCGTTGGCGTTGAGCTTGTACCTGGCCGTCGCGGGCAGCACGATCATCAACATGGTGATCGACCGCGATATTGACGCGGTGATGAATCGCACCCATCACCGGCCGTTGGCGGATGGGCGGATAAGCCCAGGCGAGGCCCTGCGCCTGGGGGTGGTCCTCTCCATCCTGGGTGTGGGAATGGCGGTGGCGATGAACCCGCTCTACGGGCTAATCGTCTTCCTGGGCTGGGCCTTCGATGTGGTGGTCTACTCGCTATGGCTCAAGCGCCGCACCCCGTGGAGTATCGTCTGGGGTGGCATCGCCGGTGCGATGCCTATCCTCGCGGGCCGGACCTACGGCATGGGTTATGTGGATGGGGTGGGCCTTTTGCTTGCTCTGGCGATCCTCTTCTGGATTCCCACGCACATCCTCACCTTTGCTATGCGCTACTTTGACGATTACCGGGCCGGGGGCATTCCTACCTTCCCCTCCGCCTACGGTTTCCGCGCCACGCGTTTTGTCATCGCCCTTTCGAGCATCCTCGCGGCCCTGGCCATCACCGGCGCGGGGGTGCTCATCGGCGTGCAGTGGGGGTTTCTGCGCGTGCTCGGGGTCATGTCGGGCGGGCTGCTGATCCTGGCGGGCGCTAGCGTCTTCCGTCCCAACGAGCGCACCAACTTCTGGCTCTTCAAATACGCCTCGGTCTACATGCTCAGCGCGATGGTCCTTCTCTCGCTGTAAGCTCTGGTGGGGGAGCACGGTTTTCGTCTGCTTTGTTGTTTACCGAACACCGTTGGGGGCTGTTGAAAAATGGGAGCGCCAGGACAAGGGCCTGGCGCTCTGTAATGTAGATGCAGGGAGGGGCTACAGTCTTACTCCGAGGACTTTGCCGATTCTACTTCTTGAGCGCCTTTTTCGTCCACCAACCCAGAGCATCTTTTTGCGGGCAGGCGGCAATGCACGCACCACAGGCGAAACAATCGGCGTGCAGCTTGGCGTCCGCGTAAAAGTCAGCCATTGCACCGGAAGGGCAGGCTTTGACGCACAATTTGCATTGCTTGCACGCATCCCGGTTGATGCGCGGGCGCATCAGGCTCACCTGCTCTACCAGCCACCCCACCAGCCCAAACGGACAGAGGAAGCGGCACCAGGGACGGTAGACAAACAGGCTGGCAACGAGCACGATGACGGAGAACAGCGCGATGGCCCAGGTGAAATTGAAGGAGAAAAGCTGGAACGGGTCAATGACGCCGATCCAATCCAGCCCGGCCACGAGCAGCCCGCCCACCAGCCCAACGAAGGCGATGATCCGTACAGTATTGGTGAGCCAGAAGGGCGGTTTCCACTTGGGCAACTTCACACGATAAAGCGCATCCTGCAACACGCCCAGTTGGCAGGCCCAGCCGCAGATGGATTTGTTCGAAATCCAAACGGCTAACAGCAGAATCACCAACATCACGGCTACAGGCACGGCCAACTGGCGGCGCACCAAAGCGCCGGTAAGCAGGTTGCGCAGTGAGGCGACCGGGTTCGGGTTCAGTCCGGCGGGAATGAGCGCCCCAAAAAGAAACCCGAAAATCAACGTGCCGCCGACGAGAAAAGCGAGGCGCACTTTTGACGTCACCTTGCGCCGCCGTAACAGCACAGTAGCGACTACGATTGTGGCGATCCACAGGGCGAACTTGACCAGAATAAGCGGATTGAGTGTTGGATTGGGCATCGTGATCCTCACTTATAAGAGTTTTGTGCTTGTCGTTGGGCGAGGCGTCTTCACCACCAGACAGCGAAAGACAGCGTCGCTCTCGTTCAACAGCCGGTGGGGGATACGCACTGGACTTTCGACAAGCATGTCGCGGACGACCGGTTGCTGTTCACCGCCGATTTCAACGATGCCAGCCCCTTCCAACACGTAGAAAAACACGTCTACCGGCGTAAGGTGCAGTTTGAGCGCCTCCCCGGGTTGCAACGTCACCATGACCACCTGCGCGTGCTCGGTGCTGAGCAACTCGCGGGCGCTGACCTCATGCGGATTGGGCGATTCCGCTGCCGTTAAAGCATTGACGATATGCATATGTTTCCTCCTGTGATTGGGTAAATTATGAAGATTTCTCTGCCGTCTCTAGCGTGCGTTCTAACAACATCAACAACGTTGTCTGTTCTTCCGGCGTCAGGCCGGCGAGTAGCCGTTGCGCCTTCTCCTGCCGATACTGCTGCACGCGTTTCCACAAAGCGGTCCCCGTCTCGGTTAAGTCGAATTGCCAGGCACGCCCGTCTGTGGGATCGGGGCGACGTTCCAATAACCCCACCTCTTCCAGGCGGCGCACGCCCACGCTGACGGTGGGCGGCGTCACCCTCAGACCGTCGGCGATTTCTTGTAAATTGCTCCCCGGTTGCGCGATGAGCCATTCCAGCAAAGCCAACTGCGCGCTGGTGATGCCTACTGTTTCAAACGGCGGTTGTTCCGGACCAATCTGCCGCAACCGGCGCAACAACTGCATTAAGTAGGCTGCGGCTGTTATCTGTTCAGTCATTGTTATGCCTCATTTATTTAATTAGTCTAAATAATTATATTACACTTTCGCTATGTGTCAAATCGCTGTGTCGTGGCATTTCCACAACACCTTGTAGTCTAGTCGGCGTCTGGTGTAGAAAACCCATATATGCGTTTCGGTAATAGCTATTACATTTCTACGGAACGTATGTTATAATTCGACATGAGGTGCAAACGATGAAGTGGCTCACATTTTCTTATTCTCTCTCGGCGCAGTCTTCAAGCCCACGCGTCGCGGTTTGGCGACAACTAAAACGCAGCGGGGCAATCTCCCCGGCCGGCGGCGTGTATGTCCTACCGTGGCGCGATGACTGTCTCGAAGCCTTTACATGGCTGGCTCAGCAAACACGACAGGCCGGCGGGGAGGCGCTGGTCATGCACGTCGAACAGTTTGAAGACTTGACCGACCAGGAGATGATGGCGCTGTTTCGCCAGGCCCGGCAAGAGGATTACGTAGCTTTGGATGCGCAAGCGGCACAGCTCGAGGCGACCCTGGTCCAACATAGCGAAGGGGCAGCGCGGCTGGCGTTCAAGGAGGAACTGGAACGGTTGCGAAAACAATATGCCGAGATTGGTCGTATAGACTATTTTGAGTGCTCTGAGCGTGCGGCAGTGGCAGTCCGGTTAGGTCGCCTGCGCCAGGCTCTCCTGCCTGAGCCTGGCGCGCCGGTCAAGATTGCCGCGCGCGAGGTTGCCGCGTATCGCGATGCGCGTTGGGTGACGCGCCCGCATCCTTATGTGGATCGTCTGGCCTGCGCGTGGCTGATTCGCCGCTTTATCGCTCCCGATGCGCTCATCCGTTATGCGACCGAGCCGGAAGCGGGCGAGATTCGATTGGACATGCCAGGCGCCGAGTTCAGTCATCAAGGCGATCTGTGTACTTTTGAGGTGCTGTTGCGCGCTTTCAACCTGAACGCTCCCCCCCTGTTCATCATAGCTGAGATTGTCCACGAGATTGATCTGCACGATGGCCTCTATGCCTGGCCTCAAGTTGGCGGGGTGGAGGCGGTGTTGCGCGGTTGGCAGCGCAGCGGTCTATCCGATCAAGAGATGGAGACGCGCGGGCTGCTCCTCTTCGACGGTCTACATGCCGCGGCGGAAGAATTTTAGCGCAGAAGCGCAGAGTTTTCAAGAATTTCGCCATTCACCATTGGCTATTCTCTCTTCTCATAGGGAGGCTCCCCCTTGACCCGACACTTTCTTAAAGCGATTTGGCCGTATCTCAAACAGGTATCCGGGCTGCTGATCCTCGGTTCGCTCGGCGGGATCGTGATGAATACGGCGGTGGTGCTGCCCGCTGTGCTGCTAGGCCGCGCCATTGATACTGCCACAGCCTGGGCCAACGGACAGGGCGCCGGCGCCGATGTGTTGTGGGCCGGACTGGCCTATGCCGGCGGGATGGCGCTCTACCAGGGTGCGCGGCTGGTCAAACGTTGGGGGCTACGTGTGGGCAACCGGCGCATCATCGCCAGCGTCCGCGCCGACGCCCTGCGCGGCGTGCTGGCCTGGCCGATGGAGCAGCTGCACCGCACCGCCATTGGCGACCTGATGGCGCGCATCATTGGCGATGTGGAAGTGATGGGGCGCGGGATCAGCGAGATCACCACAGAGACGTGGGACACGCTACTCTTTTCTTTCTCGTTGATTGTGGGGATGCTGGCCTATGACCCCGGCCTGACCCTGCTCACGCTGCTGCCGGCGCCGCTGGCGATGTTGCTGGCGCAGACGGTGGGCCGTTGGATCAGCACGCGCACCACCGCGACGCGAGAGGCGAATGCCGCCCTGACCGCTTTTTTGCAGGAGCGGCTGACCGGCTTACGCGTGGTGCGCCTCTTTGGCCGCGTTGAAGCTACTGTAGACCGCGCGGCGGCGCTTTCGGACCGGCTGCTCGAGGCCAATCTGGCGCTGGCGCGGTTGCGCGGTGGCCTACAGCCGATCTACCGCCTGTTGATGCTCGGCGGCGTGGTCTTTCTGCTTTGGCTCGGTGGGCAGCGCGTGGCTGCCGGCGCGATGTCTCTGGGCGCGTTTGTGGCTTACCTTGATCTCTATACCCGCTTTACCGACCGTGGACACCGCGTGCCGCAGATGTTCAACTCGGTGCAGAGCGGCGCTGCCGCGTATGCGCGGTTGCAGCCGTTGCTGGCGCCGCCGCTCGATGAGCATCCCCCGCTGCGCACGGCTCTGCGCGCGGCGTATGTGCCTGGGCTTGACCGGCCCCTCGCGCCGTTGCCGGAGCGTCCGCCGCACGCGTTGGCGCTCACGGTGCAGGACGTGATCTTTCGCTACCCCGGCAGCGAGGCGATTGTGCTGGAGCAGGTAAGCCTGGACGCGCCAGCAGGAACGTTTGTGGCGATCACCGGGCCGGTGGGTTGTGGGAAAAGCGCGCTGGCGCGCGTGATGCTCGGTCTTTATCCCCTGGAAGGGGGGCAGGTGCAGCTTGATGGTGTATCCCTGGAGACCCTTTCCCCGGCTGAACGCGCCGCACGCATCGGCTATCTGCCGCAGAACCCCTTCCTCTTTTCCGGGCGCATCCGCGATAACATCCAGATGACCTTCCCCGAACCGGGGCAAGTCGATGGACAAGACGACAATATAGACCGGTGGGTGCAGTTGGCTGCGCTGGACATGGAAGGAACGGAGTTTTCCAATGGGCTGGACACGGAGATCGGCGAGCGGGGAACGCGCGTTTCCGGCGGGCAACGGCAGCGCATCGCGTTGGCGCGCGCCTTTGCCGTTCGCCCCGGTCTGCTGGTGCTTGACGATCCCTTTTCTGCCGTCGATCTGGACACCGAAGCGCGCATCATCACCGCGCTGCGCGAGACGTTTGGCTCGACAGCCCCTCCCGCGCAGCAAGCCACGGTGATCTTTTTCTCGCATCGCCTGGCCGCCTTTCCGCTGGCCGACCAGGTGGTGGTGATGGATGCCGGGCGCATCGTCGCCCGGGGGACGCACGAAACGCTACTGGCGAATGGTGGCCTGTACGCGCGCATCTACCGCGCCCAGCAGCGGGTTGCAGCGAAGGAGGCCACACTATGAACACGCCAGTCGTCAGGCCGCGGATCACTGCCTGGAGCGAGATACGCCGGTTGTTGCGCCCCTGGCGCGTACACATTGCGGTCATTGCCGTCAGCATCCTCGTGTTCGAGGCGCTGGCCGTCGTCCCGTCGTTGCTGATGCAGCGCATCGTGGATGAGCATCTGCTGCCGGGCCTCGCGGACGGCATTCTGCCCCTGGCGCTGTTTTACCTGGCGGCGACGGTGTTGGCCGAGACGATGCATTTCGGCATGACGTATCTGACCGCGTGGGTGGCCCAGCATGCTTTGCGCACCTTGCGTGTGGACCTGTTCGCGCACTTATTGCGCTTGCCGCTGGCGTATTACGACCGCACCCCACTCGGCGACGCGATCAGCCGTTGTACGGCCGATGTGGAAACGGTAGACACTTTATTCTCCACCGGCGTGGCCAGTTTGCTCTTGCGTTTGGTGCAATTGGTGGTGGCTTTTGCCGCGATGCTCTCGCTCAGCCCGCGCCTGGCGCTGCTGGCGCTGTTGTTGCTGCCGCCGCTGGCCCTGGCGACGCGCTTTTTCCAGATTCATATCCGTGACGCAGAACGCGAGCGGCGCAAAGCCATCGGCCTGCTCAATGTATACTTACAAGAAACCCTGGCGGGCGTGGAGGTTGTGCGCGCTTTTGGCCGTGAGGAAACCCTGCTCACGCGGTTCAGGCGCGCGCTGCGCGACACGGTGGCCGCGTTCTGGCGTGCCGAATCATACAATATGTACTACACCCCGTCGTTGACCGTGTTAGTCGCGTTGTGTGTAGCGCTTTTGTTGTGGAGCGGGACCGGCGGTTTGGGCCAGGCGTGGGGGCTTTCGATGGGCGTGATCATCGCCTTTATCCTGCTCTTCCAACGCTTCTTTGACCCGGTGCGCAACTTGGGCGAGGATTGGCAGACGGTGCAAAGCGCCCTGTCGGGTATCGAACGCATCGTGCAAGTCCTGCAAATCCCGGCGGAAGCATCCCCGGAAGAGGCCGGGGGGACGTCGCCGGATCGCGGGGCAGCCGTCGAATTGCGCGATGTGACTTTTGGCTACCTGGACGGCCGCCCGGTACTGCGTGAAATTTCGCTGTCGGTGCGGGCCGGCGAACACGTGGCGCTGGTGGGACGTACGGGAGCCGGGAAAAGCAGCCTGGTTCACTTGCTCGGCGGGCTATATACGCCCTGGACCGGGGAAGTGCGTGTGACCGGGCTGGACCCGCGCACGTTGTCCGACACGCAGCGGCGGCGCGTGGTGGGGGTTGTTCCGCAGATGGTGCAATTGTTCGCCGGTTCGGTGTGGGATAACCTGACGTTGGATGATCCGGCGGCATCGCCGGTGGCGGTCGAACGCGCCGTGCAGATGACCGGCTTAGAGCGACTGGTTGCCGTGCTGCCGCAAGGCTACGCTACCCCGCTGAGCGGGGTAGGACGGGGTCAGGGAGTACAGCTTTCCGAAGGTCAGCAGCAGTTGCTTTCGCTGGCGCGAGCGTTGGTGTGGGATCCGGCAGTGTTGCTATTGGACGAAGCTACGGCATCCGTAGATAATGCCAGTGAGTCCGATTTTCGCGCGGCGCTGCGTGCGGCGATTCGTGGGGCCGACGGACGGCAGCGCGCGGCGATCACCGTGGCGCACCGCCTGTCCACTGCGCGCGAGGCCGACCGGGTGATCGTCCTTGATGATGGGCGCATCGTGGAGCAGGGCACGCCGGAGGCATTGATTCAGCAGGGCGGCCGCTTCGCCGCCCTGGTCGAACTTGAAGAGGCCGGGTGGGACTGGCAGGTCGGGATATAGGCTCAGTACGAAGGAAGGTAAGTCATTATTCACGACCGCGCCGGCCACGAGCGCCATTCGATGCAGCAGAGCCTCATTCGGCGGTGCTGTTGAGGATAGCATCATAGGCGGCCTGAGTCATGTATTGCGGGGTGTAGGTTTCGCCGGTCTGACGCGCCAGCGTCTGCACGAACGAACGCAAGTGGTTACGTGACCCTTGGGTCAGATTGGTATAGACCTGGCGGATATCTGCATTAGCGGTCTGCGCACTGCGTTCTTCCAGGTCCAGAATGTCAATCTCTTCAATCGCCGCGCCGACTTTGAGTGCGTCGCCGAGCGATTGGGTCCCCTGCGCAATCAATTGATCGTAAAGAGCCTGGAGCGCTGGATCGGTAAAGACTCCGATAGTGTTATCGCCTACCGGATCTGTGATGCCGTAACGCACCAACACAGTCAATACTGCATCCGTATGGGTTTGCTCGGCGTTGGCGATGTTCTGAAAAATCGGCGTCCCCCAGGTCTCATACAAAGTGAGATAAACATCGCGGGCCAGCTTCTCTTCCTCGCGCATAAAGCGTAGGCCGGCGATTTCCTCTTCGCTTAAGCCGGTTGTCGCATTAAAGGCCGTGGGCGTCGCACCGGTGTTCCCTTCCGCATCTACGGTGAGCACATCCGGTACATGGGCTGTAGCCGCAGGTGAGGCTGCCGTAGCACTGGCAACCGCTGACGTCACGGGCACACCGGCAGTCACGTCGGTACTCGTCGCCACGGGCGCACTGGCAGTCACGGCGGTACTCGTCGCTACGGCGCTGCAACCGCTCAAGGCCAGTAATGTGATCAACCCCATGACCAATCCAATTTGCCATAAATCTCGTTTTTTCATCTCAGTATCTCCTTTTTGTGATCAGATTCTATCGCCGATTATAGTAAATATTGATGAAGTTTTTATGAAGATTCCGTGTGGCCTGGATGTAGATTCCGCCAACCGATCGACTGGAAGTTACATTGACATCATACGAGGGTCAGGGAGGGAACGCAGCATCCACCAACCTGCTGCTACACCGATAGTGCTCAACAGGAACAAGACCGTATAGGAAGTAGCTCCCACAATGACGCCCCCCAACAATGAGAACATCGCCACAGGCAGGCCTAGCAATGTATTCAGCCCGCTATATGTCGGGCGCTCATCGGGCGACGCAAAAGCCAATAGCGCGCTAGAGAACCCCACAGCCCGCCCGCCAACCGTAGCGCCGACGATGAGGAAAGTGGGCAATAGCCCTGTCCAGCCCAAGCGCCCCAAAGCCAGCGCCAACAAGGGATTGAGCATAGAAAGTATGGCGCACGCTTGTAGCATTGTTTTGCAGCCGTAACGCGTAATCAGCCAGCCCCATAGTAGATTGGCGAGCACACCACCCCCGACCTGGGCCAGCAAATACCAGCCGGTAGCCACATTCGGGGCGTGCAGCACCGTGCGAGCGTAGGTGATGTAGAAAGGCAAGGCCAACAAGCTGAAGCCCGTGAGAATCTGCACCAGTGCCAGTCGTCGCAGCCGGTGCGTCACACGCCGCAGTTGTTGTATATAAACGGGCCAGGGATGCGGGGGGTGGGGATCACCGACGCGGGGCGGTTCGCGAACCACCCAAATTCCTAGCGAGGCAATGCCTAACCCGGTGGCCGCCAACGCAAAGAGCAACGCGTAGTTGTAAGGATAGACAATCTCGGACAAGATATGCGGCGCGAGCAGCGCTGCGCTAATCGCAAAGGGCCCCGACAGCACCTCGCGCATGGCAAAAAAACCGCCGCGCTGGGCCGGGGGAATCACTTTGCCAACGACGTCGGTGTAAGGGACGCCGCCCAATCCCCCGCCGGCATAGAAAATTGTCAACAAGCCCACCATCGCCCACACTAACGCCATAGGGTGTCGCGCGCCCAGCGCAAAGATCAGGCCTGCCAATATCCCCCAACTGGCAACCCGCATGTAAATGGCTAACAGCAGCGTCGGACGTTTGTAGGGACGCGGCTCGATAAGCCGCGCTACGAAAATTTGCGGCAGCGCGGCGGCGACCGCCAGCAATGTCGTGAAACCGCCCACCCACAAGGTCGAACCTGTCAAATCGGCAATGAAGGCCGCGATCACGGTTGCTGGCTGCGTCAAGGCCATACCCAAGGCCAGAAACGTGTTGTGCCACAGCAGCCCCAGTAGATTCCGACGGTTTAGTGACATCATACCACGCTCCGCCGCACAACGACGCCGCCCACTGACGCGCCTAAGTCACGGGCGCTAACGGGACATTTGATCTGCAAGAGGCAAAAGACGCGCGCGCCGGCCTTGCTCAGGGTCTCGGCGTTGCCCTGCCCTTTGGCGATGATCAACGGGGCGGCGGCGCAGACCTGGCGGAAGTCCTTCGAGCACAGGCGCAGAATCGTGCCCGGTGCGTCGGAACCGTTGTCGATGATGGCCGCGCACGTCTCAAGCCCTGCCGCAAGCGCATCCTCGCGCGTCGCGTCGTTGAGCGTGGAGCCGCCCTTTACCACCACGTAAGTCACCGGCAAAGATAGCGCCTCGATCAACGCTTGACGCAAGAAACAAGAGGTGTATTCGCATTCAAAAGCAGCAACGCCGGATCGAGAAATTGTCCCATCCGGCGGTTACAACCTCGCCCACCACATTGTTGCCATCGTCGTCCACGAGTACGCATTGTGCGCCCCCAGTTTTAGTATCTCATCTATTGGCAATTTGTCAACAGACAGGACGCAAAGGCGGGGGGTGGGGGCGCTTCCCCCCCCACCTTCAGGTTTCTACGAAGATACAAATTCGAGGTTATTCCTCTGCGCGCTCTGCCAGCACTGCAATCAAGGTGTTCAACAAAACATCCCGCCGGTCTGTCCCAGCGCCATTACTGCCGCCGCTGCCAACCGGAGTCCCCGCCACCTCGTTGGCGGTGCGCGTGGCCTCACGGTCTTCCGTGCTCAACCCGCTATTCTTCCCGCCTTGCGGCGTGACGCCCGGTTCCGGTGTGTTCATCACCACGCCCTGTTCAACGTAGAATTCGTTCAGATCGGCGTTCGTCAAAGCCAGCGCAGTGATCGCTTCCAGTTGCGCCGGCGTCATCGTCTCAACGATTTGGGTTTGGAGAGCAGCGGTCTCTTCAACGGCGGTGGTGGAATCTGCGCCCAGCGCCAGTAGCGCCTGCCAGTAGAGTTTTAGCGTTGCTGCTTGCGCCGGTGTGACGGCATTCGCCGTCCCTTCCAGGCGCAAGGTACCCAGGGCCAACTGATTGCGCACGCTGAGCGCGTCTGCATAATCGTCACGGAGGACCGTTGCCATGCTCTCAGTCTCCGTTCTCATCTCCGGCGTGGCCGTCGCCGCTCTGGACACCGCCGGGGCTGCCGGCGTCGCCGTCCCTTCTGTAACCGCCGGCGGCGTCGATGACGTGTTTCCGCACCCACTCATGAGCGCGGTCAATAGCAAACCTGAAACCACAATCCCTGCTACAATATTCTTCTGCATCGCCTTATTCTCCTTGTTCGGTCTTTACTGCCGGGCTTCCAAAAACGCGATCACCGCATCGAGCAGAGCGGTGCTCAAGCCGCCGCTGTTGTCGCTGCCGCCGTTCGCCGCCTGGCGCGCCGCACGTTCTTCGGGGCTGAGACCGCCGCCGGCGCCCATCATCTCACTGCCCCCTCCCGCCCCGGCTCTGCTGCCCAGGGTGATCCCCTGGCTCTCGGCCCAGGCGCGCAGGTCGTCCTGCGTCAGGCGCAGTGTGCCAATCGCTTCCAGTTGGGCCGGGGTCAACATCTCTTCGATCTGTGACAACAACGCGTCGACCTCCGCCGTCGCCGCCGCACCGCTGCGCGCCGTTCCGCGCAGCGCCTGCCACAGGGGCAACAGGCTTTTGGCCTGCGCGGGCGTGATTTCATTGGCCGTCCCTTCCAGATTCAGAATGCCGAGCGCCAGTTGATTGCGCACGGTGAGCGCGCTCTCAAAATCTACTTTGAGCGTGGCGCTGGTATACGTGTCGCCGCCGGTCACGGCGGGCGCGGGCGCCGCCGCGCCGGAAGCGCAACCCGCCAGCGCAATGATCAGCAAAACCAGAGCGAATCCTTTGTACCAGTTTCTCATCTTTTTCCTCTCAATTCACTATTTTCAGTAGTTACGCGATTTGTTTCTTTAGACAGGATTTACAAGATTAACAGGATAAAAAACCCCTCCATCAAGCCTTCTCCAATCCTGAAAATCTTGTTAATCCTGTCCGAAAATGGCAAAGCGCGTAACTACTGTATTTTGATTTACTCCCGCCGCAGCGCCTCAATCGGATCGAGCTGCGCCGCTTGAGTAGCGGGATAGTACCCAAAGAAGATGCCCACCGCCGCCGCCGCGCCAAAGGCCAGCGGGATTGAGGCGGGCACTAATTCTGTCCGCATCGTGCCCAATGCGCCAAAGAGATACGCGCCGCCGATGCCTGCCACCACACCGACGAGACCCCCGGCCAGGCTCAAGATGACGGCTTCCAGCAGGAATTGCAGCCGCACCGCGCCGGGCGGCGCGCCCAACGCTTGCCGCAGGCCAATCTCGCGCGTCCTCTCGGTGACGCTGACCAGCATAATGTTCATAATCCCGATGCCGCCGACCACCAGCGAGACGCCGGCCACCCATGCCAGCAGATTGCGGAACGCGGCTGTCGTCGCTTCCTGCGTGGCGATGATGTCCTGCTGCGTCTGCACGCTGAAGTCGGGGCTGGCCGGGTCGACGTCGTGGCGCTCGGCCAGCAATGACGTGATCTGGGCGATGACACTGTCCATCTTCTCATGGCTTTCCACTTTGACGTAAGCCGTGCGGATGCGGTCGCTGCCCACGGACATCGTCGCAAACTTTTGGAAGACGACGGTGATGGGGATGTAGATCCGGCCATCGTAATCCACATCGGCGATGACGCCCTTCGGTTCCATCACGCCAACGATGGTGAAGCGCGTCGCGCCAATGGTGAGCGTTTGCCCAAAGGGATCGTCCGCGCCGAACAGGTCTTGCGCGATGCCGTAGCCAAGCACGGCAACTTTGGTTTTGCGGTCATTTTCTTCCGCCGTGAAAAAGCGCCCACTCGCCAGGCCGTAATCGCGCACGGTGGGGAAATCCGGCGTCGTTCCCAGGATCGAAATCCCTTCCAACACTCCGCTGCCCCCCTTGACATCCTGGGTGCTGAACTGTTCCGCCGAGACGCCGACAATGCCGCGTACATTCTCCGCGATGGCGAGCGCATCTTCGTAGACGAACGTGCGCGTCGCGCCGGGCGCCCCGCGCAGCGGGCCGACGATGAGCAGGTCGGCCCCCAGCGAGTTGATCTGCTCGGCAATTGCCGCCTCGGCCCCGGCGCTGACGGCCAGCATGATGATGACGGAGCCGACGCCGATGATGACACCCAACGTGGTCAAGAATGAGCGAATTTTGTTGAGCGTCAGCCCTTCCCAGGCGATGCCTAATGTCTCCCAGAACGTCATACCGCACCTCCCGCTGCGCCAGTACATTTGCTGTCGCCGTTTGCGCCGTCGGAGATGATTGCCCCATCGTGCAAGCAGATGACGCGTTGCGCGTGGGCGGCAATATCCGGCTCGTGTGTGACCATCACAATGGTGACGCCGCGCGTGTGCAAATCGTGGAGTAGCGCCATAATCTCCTCGCTGGAACGGCTGTCCAGATTGCCGGTCGGCTCGTCCGCCAGGATGAGTGGCGGCTGGTTGACCAGCGCCCGCGCAATGGCGACGCGCTGCTGCTGCCCGCCGGAAAGCTGGTTGGGCCGGTGCTCCAGCCGGTCGCCGAGTCCCACCGATTCCAGCGCGGCGACCGCGCGTTCTTCGCGTTCGGCGAGGTTCAGCCGATCTTCCATCCGGTACATCAACGGCAGCATCACATTTTTGAGCGCCGACAGGCGCGGCAACAAGTTGAACGATTGGAAGACGAAGCCGATTTTGCGATTGCGCACGTCGGCCAATTCTTCCTTGTCCAAATCGCTCACATCCTCGCCGTCCAGCCAATACATACCGGCGGTAGGCCGGTCGAGACAGCCGAGAATGTTCATCAGGGTGGACTTGCCGGAACCGGACGCGCCCATAATCGCCGCGAATTCGCTCTTGTTGATCGTGAGATCGACGCCCGCGAGCGCGTGGACGGCAATCTCCCCGCTGCCATACACCTTCTCTAATCCCTCTACCTGAATCAACGCTTCAGTCATATCCCCTCACATCCCACTATTTCGCCACTCTTAACTCTTAACTCGCAACTCGCCTATTCCGTCGCCACTGTCCCGGTGCTGATCACCTCACCCTGTTCCAGTCCGCTCAGGATTTGGACGTTGGCGAAATCGCGCAATCCTACTTCGACCGGGCGGAGCTTCAACTCCCCGTTCGTGTCGACGACAAACACCGCAAATTGGCCGGGCGCAAGTTCCCGCAGCGCCTGCACCGGCACCAACAAGGTCTTGTAGGCTTCTCCGGCGATGATTTCCACTTCCGCCGTCAGGCCGACCGGCAAGGTGAGCGTCGTTTCGAGTGGATCGAGGCGCGCCCAGGCCTGCACGGCCGGTGTGTTGCTGACCGTGACCAGGGCCGGGTCAATCCGCGTGACTGCGCCGGTGAATTGCTGGTTCGGCAGTGCGTCGAAAAGCACGCTCGCTTTGTGCCCGACGGCGACTTTGTCCAAATCGCTCTCTTCCAGATAGAAACGCACATACAGCGTATCCACGTCTGCCAGTTCGAGAATGGCGCCGGTGCCCACGGTTTCACCCACGTTGGCCGCTACCGATACCACGGTCATCGTGGCCGGCGCGGTGAGGGTGAGGTTTTCGAGCGTCAGCCGGGCCGTCGTCAGCGCCAGTTCTGCTTGCTGCACGGCCCATTCGGCGGCCTGCACGTCCGCGCCGGAAAGCGCGTTATCCAACGCTTGTTGCGCCGCCAGTAATTTGGCCTGAGCGGTCTGGAGCGCACCGCCGTCGTCCAGATTCAACACGGCCAGGTTGTAGTTCGCCCGCGCGACTTCCAGCTCCGCTTTGGCTTTATCCAGTGCGCGAAGCGTGGAAGCGCGTTCGTTTTCCAGCGCCTTGGCCCGATCTTTCACCGACAGTTCCCAATCGCGCGCCGGATCCCACGCCGTGTCATACGCCGCCTGCGCCAGCGCGAGTTCCGCAGTGGCCTGTTCCAGGTTGACCCGCGCCGGGGTGAGCCGGTCGCCGCCGTATTGGCTGCTCTTGGCAAGCGCATCGTAGGCGGTTTGCGCGGCTTCGAGGTTGACCTGCGCGATCGCCAGCGTTGAGGTGACGGCGCGGCGCGCGGTTTCCAGTTTGGCTTGCGCCTGCGCCAGGTTCAGTTCCGCCTGGGCAACCTGCAGGGTAGCTGCTGTGTCATCCAGACGCGCCAGAACTTGCCCGGCGACGACGCGGTCGCCCACGCTCACCGGCAGCTCGACCAGGACGCCGCCGCTGCGGAAGCCCAGGCTGATTTCCTCGCCAGATGCCAGATTGCCGCTCCCGACGGCAGTGATGACGATGTCGCCTTTGCGCACCGTTGTCGTCTGCAAAGCAGGCGCAGCCGGCGCTTCGGCAGCCGTCAGGTAGTGCGTGTAATAGAAATATCCTGCTGCGCTTGCGGCAAGCACCACGAGCAATGCGGTTAACCAGGCGCGGCGATGTTTAGCCCTTTTGTTGACCTTTGATTTCATTTTCCCCTCTCCCCCAAAATGATTGACGCTTCCTGACAGGGTATGGGGCAAGCCTCAAGCTTGCCCCAACCTCATTCCGATTGACTTGAACGCTTACGGTTGCGCGTTCGGGCAATCCGCCGCATTGAGCATCGGCCGATCGGTGCGCCCGGCTCCTTTGCCGGCGGCGCCGTTACCGCCACGATACCCGCTGCCGTCCAATGGCTGCGTGCCGTCGAGCCGGTAGCCATTCCCGGCTCCCTGCGCCGTCCACGGGGCGTTGAGTCGATCCAGCAAGTCCGTCGCCATCTGCGCCAGCATCGTGTCGGCCTGCTCCTGGGTGAAGCGACCGGTGGCAACCGCTTGAGCCAATGCCTCCGCGCGCACAGCCAACACAACATTCACAATGTCCTGCAACGTCACGCCGGCCTGCGCCGCCAGAGCTGCGTAGGTCTGACCGCTCTGCAGCGCCGCGACCACGTCCACTGCCGCCATTCCCGTTGCCTCAGCCGTCGCCTCGACCAGGGAGACTCCACCGGTCAGCCAGCCGCCCTGCTGTGCGCCGCGCCAGGCAGCAGCGCTGCCCGTACCGGCGCCCGCATTGGTGCGCGGCGCTTGCGCCGGGGGACGCCCACCCTGCGCGGCCACCAATGTGGGCAACGCCAACGCCAGCAAACTCACCACGACCACCATCAACAAACCTTTCTTGACCATCTCAAACCTCCTACAGTATGTGTTTTGTCTATACTTTGAGTATAGCGTCGTTGTGTGAAGACTTGATGAAGAGTCAATGGAGATTTGAAGAATTCCACACACATTGACCGGAGTCGCAAAGCATCCCGCCGTCCGCCACACGCCTGAGATCACCTCCCCCACACACCCTTGTCGCCTCCTCGCACACCGCCATTTCCTCCGCCGATGCATATATTACCACAATGCTCCCGTCGTCCATACGTTGCCACCTCCCCGCCGGCAACGCCAGCCCTGGCAGCCGAGCCTCGTCCGGCGGGATCACTACTCGTAACGGAAACTGCGCATCATCGCCCACCACCGCCATCACCCACGCCCGTACCTCACCACCCAACTGGTCATACTCCGTCACATCATTGCCCTCCGGCACGCGCACCGGCGTCACCCGCGCCGACAACGCCGCCAACCGCGTGGCGTTCAGTGTCCCGGCCTTGTCCGCATCCAGCGCCGCGAAAATGCGCGTGTACGGCAGCAACCGCGCCAGCCATTGTCCCGGCAGTGTCCGCCCCGTCCCGACCAGGGCCACCACGTCACCCGCCGCCTACCACAAGAGCAGAGCATCCAACTCCGCTTCCACGATGAACAACGGGCGATTGCCTTGCAGCATCTCCGCGCCATACAGTGTGATCTGCCCACCGCGCGGGCCGCCGTACTTGCCCCCGTTATCAGCCGTGGCCGGAATATCGCCCACAACGCATTGCCGGACAATGTTCCTGGTGGACGGCTGCTTGAGAAAAGGAAAGGGTGAGGGTTGTGGACGCTGGTACGACAGCTGCCCCGCTGGCCGGACAAGACGAAGCTGTATGGGGGCAGAGTGCGTTTCACCTAATCGAGACTAAGCGTGCGGCGTGAGGTCCGTGGCCCCACGCCGCTTTTGCGCTGGTGATTCACGATTTACGGCTTCACGTAGTAGAATCCCGCCACGCCGTCTTTTTTCCCCGAGATGATCAGGTGCAGTTCCCCGGTCGCGTCGGTGAAGTAGGCCTTGGCTGAACCGCTATATCCGCGTGCGCTCAGATAATCCGCGATGGTCTCCGCCGGGCCAAGTACGCCGTTCGTTTCCGTGCGTGTCTTGAGCATCCAGTTGTCGGTATAGATGTAGCGGATCAGCGGTGTATCCGTTGCCGCGCCCACGTAGAATGGGACGCCCCAGCCGGAGGTGTTGCCTGCCACGTCGAGCCAGTCCGACCAGACGCCGTCCTTCCACACGTAGCGGTAAACGTGCGAGTATGCCGGGTACATGAAGTGTTCGGAGACGAGTACGAAGCTGTCGTCGCTGCCGGAGTAGGTTAGCCGGATAGACTCGTCCCGTTGCGGCTCGGAATAGAGGGCGTGGGTGGCCTGGCGCAGCGGGAAACTGCCTGGCTCACTCCCGTATGCCGTCCGCGCAACGGTGGGATCGCCCGGCCCGATTCCACCGCTAGATGATTGCGTCCAGCGCGGGAACCACGCCAACATGGTCTGGCCGTCCGGCGCAGCGGCGATGGTGGAGTAGAAGGTATCCTGGTCGTTGATCTTCTGTATGGGCGCGCTCCAGGCCCCGCCGTTTGCGGCGTCGCCATCCCAGTAGGCGTGCCAGGAACGGTGGCGGAACTGGTAGGAGGTATCCAGTTCAACGTAGTAGCCTTCTTCCCACACCAGGTAGGCATATCCTGTTTCCGCAGCGACGGTCAGGCTCGGCCAGGCGACGCCGCCGGAGGGCAGTGAAAAGCCGGGCAGATAGTACTCTCGCTGCGGCGCGACCACGGTTGGTGCGGAGACGACGCCGTTGACAACTGTGCGATGGATAATGCCGTCCTGGTTGCCGTAGGCCAGATGCACGCGTTTGTGGACGTTATCCACGGCAATCTGCGGCTCCCGTCCGCCCCAATAGCTGAGGGTCTGGTACGGCGTCCAGGTGATGCCATCGCTCGAGCTGCTGTAAAATGTGTAGGTGTCGAAATCATCGTTGAGTTTCCCCGTCCACAGGGCGTGGACGTGCCCATCGGCGTCCACTGCCAGCGCCGCCTCGCTGATGCGCTCTGGGTAGCCGCCGATGATTCCTGCGACCAGGGGCGTGGGCGTGGCCGGCGCAGTTCCCGCCGGCCCGGCGCATAGAGCGGTCAACCCTTCCGGGCAGAGACGCATCGTGACGTCATCCACGTAAGCGCCTTCGGGGCGTGAATCCCCCGTGTTGGCCTGGAAGACGACGCCGATACAGACCTGTTTCCCTAGCACGTTGCCGAGCGTGGGGACATTTGCCAGGTCGAGCGTCAGGTCTTCCCACCCGTTCGTCACGCCGGTGCGACAAGCGCCATAATAATTACTGAGCCAGCCCGTTTCGCAATTACCCGCCTCCAGCACGGCGACTTTGAGGCAGACCTCATCGTCCGGGGCCAGGTTGGTCCACACTTTGGCGCTGAATTCGCCCTTGGCGACATAGTTGAGGTTGACGGGCATGGGTTTGGCCATCATCGATCCTAGCGAGTACCCGTCGGGGTAGGTCGCGCCGCAGGCCAGCAGATCGCCGTTGTCGCCACCGCCATACGCCCACGCGCTCTTTTGTCCGGCATAGACGCGGCAGTCGCTGAGGTCCCAGGTGTACCAGCCAAAACCCTCTGGCGGCGGGTCGCCTTCTTTGTACGTCCATGAGGTGATCTGCCAGCCGATGCTATCGCCTTCGAAATCATCGGTGAATTTGGTGATCCACGCATTGCGCAGGACGGCGCTGCCATAGCTGCGCAAGACCACCGGCAGATAGATTGTGTGAGGCCAGCCGACTGCAGCTTCGAAGGTGTCTTGCACCGCGTAGACGCCGTCGCTGACGCGGACGGTGATGAGGGTGCGCCCTTGCCAGTACGCTTCGGGCGTGAGGTACACAGCGCCGGAGGTCTGCAAATCGACGCCCATTTTCGGATTGGTGTTGAGCATCACCGTGTAGCTGAGTTGATCGCTTGTCCGCGTGATGTGCTGGGCGTAGGTGCGGACGTTGAAGGCGTTGAGGACGGTCGTCCCGGGTAGGAGCAGCACATCGGGCAGGTCGCCGAAGCGCAACGGGGCGGGGAAGTGGTTGGCGGGATAGGCGAAGGTGCGGTAGGCATCCTGCTGTGCCGTGGAAGTCAGTGTTGTGGTTTGGGATGTGACCACAGGGTGCAGCATCAGCTCGGTGAGCGTGTAGGGGCCGTCCGCGCCGCGCCCGCCGATGGATGTGCCATCGAAGGCCAGGTCGAGGAAGTGCGCGCCGGCGGTCAGCGTGGCGGTGATGTTGGCCGGGGCGATTTGTTCATCGGTCACATCGGCCAATGTGCCGCGCAGGACGTAGCTGCCGGTTGTTGTGACCTGCACGCCCACGCGGATGACGAGGTGCTCGTACAGGCCGTCGCCGTCTGTGTCCTCGCCCCAATCGGCATAACTGCCGGTGAGAGCCAGTGCTGGATGGGTGTCGCCGGTGGTGAAAGCCCAGACAATGGGATCGAAGGTGGCGTTGCCCAGCGTGTCGCTGATCCCGGCGGTGAGCGTGACGACGTAGGTGGTGTGCGGCGTGAGGAGCGTACCTGGGGTGAGGGTCGCCGTGTGCGTGGCAGCGTCGTAGGCCACACTGCCGCTGATCGGATCACCGCGCATCTCCGCCATCTGGAAAGTCATTGTCGTCAGCGTGGTAGCGTCGATGGCGCGATCCCACGCCACGGCGACGATTGTGTTAAGCGGGACGTCGAGCGCGCCGTGCGGCGGGGAGAGCAGGCGCGCGCGCGGTGGGGTGAAGTCTGCCTCGGTGGTGAAACTCCAGGTCGCACCCGCATCCAATGGCGCGCCGTCAAGCGTCTGGATCGCCGTGCTGACGTGGGCAGTGTACGTGGTGCTGTAAGCCAGCCGGGTCTGGGGGATGAAGGTGGCTTCGCGGCTCTCATCATCGTAGCGGATGAGAACGGGCACCGTCCCGTAAGGCCCGCCGGAGAGGGTGAAGGTGGCACTGTGAATGGTCGTCGGGTCCATAGCCTCGCGGAATCCGGCATACAGTGGTTGGTCCACGTTGACGTCTATCGTGCCCGACATGGGCGAGACGTAATCCACGCCCACCGGGTTGTTAATGGCGAACGGCCCGGCGGTATCGCCGGCGGTGTTGAGGCCATCGGTGGCGAGGACGCGGACCAAAGCCTGGGCGCTGTTGGGTAGACCGGACGTTTCAATGGTGAAGGTTGTGCCGGTCAGGTGAATAGCCTGCGCCTGCCAGGTTGCCCCATTGTCAAGGGAGAGTAGCACGGCGCTGTGATGCGTTCCGGTGGCGCCTATTTGCCAGGTGATGGACTGCGCCCCTGTCCAGGTGTCGTTGGCCGGTGGAACAATGCTCACGCTGGGCGGATTGGCGCTCAATACGCGCTCAGCCAGAAGTTCCTGGTCAGTGCTGCGGCGGATTTGGATGCGCGCTGTGGCGGCCGGATAGGGTACTTTGAGCAGGAAGGGCGACGGCTCGTTATCACTGGCCTGGCGCTCTGGCCCGGAGGCCGGCTGGAGGGCGCCGGAAGCAGTAAACGAGCGTGTGTACCCCATGATCTCCGCCCCCGCGCTGTCCAGGAACATAAGCTGGTAAGGGCCGGGCGTTGGCTCTTGCCACTCCCCCGGTTCAAGCTGATACCATGGATTGAGCGTGACGTCACCGGAGGTCGGAGTGATGAGACCCGTTGCCAGCAACAACGGGTCGCTGGTCGCAGTATGTTGCAATGCTTGTGAAGATGTCGTCAATTGCGTCATTAAGGCGCGGTAATTGCGCCACTCGATCCACAACAGTTTGTCCGGCGATTCTATGTAAGGATCGACGTTCATAAAGCTGTAAATGCTGTTGGCGGGGGGCATCAACGTGGTGCTGAAACGGCGATCTTGGCGACGTTGTACGTCATATCCCTCCCCGCCCATATACGTGTCATGCTCAAAACCATACAGGTGACCGCCCTCATGCGCCACGAGAAAGCGATATATGTCTCCGTATTGATTTTGTACCAGGGCGCTGTACGGGGCTATCGATGGCAAGGTCAAGCCATTATCAGCAAGCCAGGATACCGGCGCATAGCCTACCATAAAATCGCAGTTAGAGGAAAGCACACATAAGCTGCTCACTTCTAATAGCATCAGGCGTAGCAGCAAGTCGCCGGCCGGTGCTGAGTTATCGGTTACCAATGCGTGGCTGTAGAAAGGGACCGCCTGTGCGGAATGGGACACCCAGACATTGGGAACCGGATACAGCGCTTGCACCCCTCTGCGGTGGCCAGGAACTGCCCAACGCAGATCGTCTACGCCGGTTTTGCCATAATCGGAGCCAACGGCCAGCGCGCGCAGGTGGATGTTTAGCCAGCGCGTCTGAACAGCCTCCTGCGTAACCAGATCGACGAAACGCTGCGGTTCGCCGCGACTGTCGAGAACTGTGACCGCTACGCGGATCGAGTAAAGTCCGGCCTCTTCGGGGATGAAACCATAGTAGTTGACGCTGTCCTGCGAGGCGATCTTCGCAGACTTGTCATTGAGGCGGTAGCGGCGCGCCGTCTCGGGGGTGTAGGCGAAGTGCCAGTCCGCTCCACCGGCGCGCCACGATATGGCCCCCGGATACGATCCGGAGGGCGATCCCCAGGTAAACTGGATGTCCTCCACGTCAACATATTCCCACAAATCCTTGTACCACACATCCGTGTGCATGTTTGCGCTGGACAAATACACCCGCAGCGCGGTAGGTTTGCCGACGATGAGCTTCTCGTCTTCGAGCACTTGCACCGGTTCCAACCGTACCCGGAGTTGCGGGAGCGTCCAGAATGACCAGTGCCGGCCGATTTCCAGCGGGCCGCCACTCAAGTCCTGGACCCACTCGCCGTGATTCTCGGCCAGTGCGTCCGTCTCGCCCCAGACGCTCACCTGGTAGCGGATGCCGTCTCTGAGCGGCGCATCCGGCACAAAGACATATTCGACGTCTGAGAGGCGGTGCGGCTGTCCGGCTACGTAGACCGGCTGCTGGCTGTCGTCCAGGTAGTACACCTGGAAAGTTTGCTCATTCACCGTGTTCTCAGAAACGATAGTCGTGAACCGGACCCGGATTTCGGAGTCCGTCGTCGCCTCGGCGTGCAGGCTGTACGCCTCGGGCGGCAGGCTTTGTCGAACGCTGACGTTGCGCGCGTCGGGTTCGGGTGATACTTCCTTGATCCCCAGTTTGACCCGCGCGCGTAGTTTGATGCTCATCAGATCGTAGCAGGTGCAGGCGCAGTCCAGCAGCCCCGTACAATAGCCGAAATCCTGCTGCTGAAAGTAGATGTTGTTCTCGCCGTCAATCAATTCGGTGTAGTCGAAGGAGACTTCTTGCTCCACCATGACGGTCTCCCAAATCCGTGTCGGGGTCGTCCCAATTGAACCGATGACGTTCCACTCGCCGGTGAAGCTGCCATCCACCCATCCGGCAGGATTGCCATTGAGGGCCACCGCCCAGGTGGGGTCGGTATAGATCGGATCGCCATCCACCGTGACGTAGATTTTTTCGGCAAAGGTGAAGATCAACGCCGTCTCGCTCAATTCGGTGGGGTCCTGCGCGCCCAGGTCGAAGGGCCAGCGCAGCCGCGAAAACATCCAACACGTGGATTCGCCGTCTCTCCAGTTATCGTAGGTCCAAATGGTGTAACCTTCTTCGTCTTTGGTGATGGAGGTGGGGGTACCCTGGTAGTCGTCGGCAGTGGCTAACTGAAAGCCTGAAGCGCCGTTTTTGTCGGCCACGATGTCTGGCGCGAGCGGTGATTGGGCGGAAGCGGGGCGCGCAATGGCACCGGGCAGCAGCGCCAGTCCACCGAAGATCAAGAGAGCAATGCTGGTGATCACCCATAGTGATGGTTTGCGGTTATACATCGAAATACCTCCTGGGAAACGCGGGGCTGAAGCCGCGCTAAGAGAAATCCGCCCTGCGGGCTAAAAGGTCCGCTGCACGAGGGGCAGGTAGATGTAGCGGTAGATGGTTTCTTCAATGGCGATCGTATGCACGGCTTGCGTTGGCGCGCCTTCGATGACCGCCGTGACAGTAATCGTCTGCGTGCCGGATATGGGCCAGGTGAAGGTGACGTTGTCGTTGCCAGACGTGACCGGTGCTTGCCCGGTCGCTTCCCAGGTGTAGGTGACGGGATACCCGTCCAGTGTCACGTCCGCGGTGAAGGTGTAGGCGCGGTCGGTTTTGCCCGCCGTCGGACCGATCGCGTTCGCGGCGAAGGCAAGCAGTGTGCGTACTGCGCTGGCCGGTGAAGCGCCGTCCGTAACAGTGAGTGTGAGCACCTTTTCGCCGGGTACATCCCAGGTCAGTGTCACGGTGTCGGAGTCGGCGAGACCGGGGTACACCAGCGGGTCTTGATCCGGCAGCGTCCAGGTGTAGGTGATTGGTTGGCCGATGTAGCCGTCCCAGAGCAGTGTGCCGGTGAAGGGTGTAGCAGTTCCCACACCGACGATGCGCGGCCCGGACGTGACAACGTTGGGGACGCCATCGATGCGCAGCCAGCCTATGTCCTGCATCATCGCCAGCGTCACCGGGCCAGGATGACGGGCTACGCTGTAGTAAATGGGGGTCATCAGGTGGTTCGCGCTTGCTTCAAAAGTGGTCTGGTCGAGGTGCGACAGGCTGCTGCCAGGGTACCAGGTGGCTGGCGTGTAGAGCCGGGCTGTTGCCCCTGCGTTGGCAGCGACGGCGTTGGGACCGCTGAAGTTGGCATCGCTTTTGAGAAGCGCGCCCAGGGCGAGTGGATCCACGCTGGGGTCGAGCAGCCGGACGCCGCTACTGTTCACAGCGAATTGGTCGTAGGGGGTGGGGCAATAGACGTTACTCAGACTGGTACCGCAAAAACCAACGCTGTACTCTACCACCATATTGCCGACGAAACCCAGGCCGTGGGCCAGTTCGTGCAGCGCCACCGTGACGAAGTCAAAGGTCGCAGCAGTGCTGTTGAGGCGCGTTGTCGTGGTCACATATGACCAGTTGGCGTCTGATTTGAATTGCAGTGCCATGTCCGCGCGCCCAGGATTGAGATCGCTGCCGCTGAGGGCGTTGGCTAAGGCGATAGGGTAGTACGTGTTAACCAGTGGGGCGTTGGGGAAGTTGATCATATACTGTGTCGGCATGCCGGTTCCCAACGCGTCGCCGCCGTATAGATCTGGTCTCCAGCAGACGGTCGCCGAGATGGGCACAGTTGAAGAAATCCACGTTCCCCAAAGGCCGGCGGCGTAGTCGAAGGCAGTCACGGCTTCGGCGGGTGGCGGCGCGCAGCTACCGCCTTCCAGCCACAAAATGTCGAAGGTGGCGCCGTTAGCAGGCGTTGTCGGTGCGGCAATAACAGCGACCGGCAACAGCACATTGCCGGTCGCCAGTAGGAGCAGTAGTGTGCAATATCCACACGCTGTCACCATCCAATAACGAGTCAACCTATCTTTGACGGCGCTGATAGACCGCCGTCCGTGAAACAAAGAATACGGTTTCAAATCGTACATCGGCTTTCCTCCCACACTATGGTTTGACTGTCAATCAGGGTCCCAACACATTATCGGAATATCTTCAAAGTGTTCTTGGTAGTTTCTTTAAGAGAGTCATTACCTGACAATAAGTGTAATGGAGATTCTGATTGTGACAAGTGCTAAAGAGAGAAAGAAGTAGTGTGCCTCCAAAGTTGGACAGGTTTGTATTTTTGAATGAAGTGGCGCAGGTATTTGCCAAGGGCTGAGAACAAAGAATATCACGCTCTCATCCTCCGCACACCCTCGTTGCCTCCCTGCACACCGCCATCTCCTCCGCCGACGCATACACCACCACAATGCTCCCATCGTCCATCCGCTGCCACCTCCCCGCCGGCACCGCCAACCCCGGTAGCCGTGCCTCGTCCGGCGGAATCACCACCCGCAACGGAAACCGCGCGTCATCGCCGACCACCGCCATCACCCACGCCCGCACATCGTCGCCCGCCTGGTAATACTCCGTCACATCATTGCCCTCCGGCACACGCACCGGCGTCACCCGCGCCGACAACGCCGACAACCGCGTGGCGTTCAACGTCCCGGCCTTGTCTGCATCCAACGCGGCGAAAATGCGCGTGTACGGCAACAACCGCGCCAACCATTGCGCCGGCAATGTCCGCCCCGCCCCGGCCAGGGCCACCACGTCCACCAGGTCGCCCACCGCTTGCCACACGAGCAGCGCATCCAGTTCCGCTTCCACGATGAACAACGGACGCTGGCCTTGTAGCATCTCCGCACCGTACAGCGTGATTTGCCCCCCGCGCGGGCCGCCGTACTTACCGCCATTGTCAGCCGTGGCCGGGACATCGCCCACAAAGCGCCGCACCTTCAATGCCCACACCTCGCTGTCAACGAAATGCGGAATCACCACGCCGCGCGGCACATAGATGCGCTTGCCGGTGAGTCCCCATCGTTCCGGCGCTTCAAACACATCGCGCGGACACCAGCCCAAGCCCCAGGCGCGCAGTGTATCCTCCCGCAATCCTCGCGCCTGCAAATACGCCCGTCCCACGTCACCTGCGTCCGACCACAGCACGGCCTGCGCTCGTTCCAAGATCAGCCTGGCCCGCGCTTGCCACGCTGCGTTAGGGGGCGCAACCGGCGGCGCTGATGGGATAGGTTGCGACGTCCGACCACGAAATTGCACCGAACGCGCAGCGCCAGCCATCATCGGCACACCTACCAGGTTAGCGAGGTACGCCAATGCCTCCCGAAATGCCCACCCATTCCGCGCCATCACCCACGTCAAGGCATCGCCGCGCGCTCCGCAGCCAAAGCAGCGATACGACTGCCCGTCCGGGTTGAGAAACAACGACGGATGATGATCCTCGTGGAACGGGCAACGCCAGGCCAAGCGGTGACCTTGACGCTGCGGCGTGCCGATATCAGGGATGATGACGTGTTCGGCCAGGTCAAGCCGGGCTTTGACCTGGGCCACCAGGTCAGTGGAAGATGATGATTTGTGCATTTGTCTTTATTCCTTTCAAAATATTTTGCTTAAGACCCATATAAATAAATATATATATATAATATATATATATATATATATATATATGTATAGAATATAGCCCCTGGATGAGAGGGCCAGGCACAAGTGGCCGGACCCTAGACCCTATGCCAGGCAGGGGCATACCCCCCGTGTTTGACGGGGGTGTCCCGATGTGTGATACCCTTGACCCTACCCTGGCGCGGTGATGGTCATCAGCGGTGTGGCACTGTCGTTACTTCAGTCATCACACTGGATAACACGACGGTACACCTCACTGACTGTCCATTGTGCAGTGCCGTTTGTGCCGGCGTTCTTACCGAATGACACGGTACGGTCTCCGCGGTGTGTGCCTCCGATCATCATAGTGGATAGCGCCTGAACACGACGGCTACCGTTGACGATCATTGCCTCACTCTGCCGTCGCCGCGCCAACATCGCCGTGGGCAACGGCCGAGCCACGCGCTCTCCAGTGATCCCACCGTCTACTGACCCTACAGTCAACCGTCTCATCAGTGTGTCGCCCCTGGGTGTCACGCGGGATAACCCACGCTGACGGCAAAGTTTGCTCGATGGCTGGCGTTGTGTTCAGCATGTATCTACACCGGGGTTGCTGGCGAAACTGCCCACACTGACACCGCCTCTGCATCGCCTTGCCGCCTCGCTAGTGTAGCCAGCCCCGTCTACCCAATGACTGGTGAAGAGGAGTATCCCTGCCCTGCTACACCTGGGGAGTGTGTTGATAGTGTGAACTCTTGCGACAGTGAGACAGTTGCCTGTAGGTAGTATCAGAGTCTCAGGAATGGCAAGAATACGCTGTTTCAAGGGTGTGCCTGTCCTGATACACCTGGGGAGTGTGCTGACAGTGCGAAATCCTGCGAAAGTGAGACAATCGCCGGTAGGTAGTATCAGAGTCTCAAGAATTGCAAGAATAAGCTGTTTCAAGGGTGTCCCTATCTTGATACACCTATGGTTGATGAAGAAGGCTGTCCCGCTGTTCACTGTCTCAGGAGTTGCAAGAATACGCTGTTTCAAGGGTGTCCCTATCCTGATACACCTGGGAAGTGTGCCGATAGTGTGAACTCCTGCAAGACAGGGGCCTGTAGGTAGTATCAGAGTCTCAGGAATTGCAGGAATACGCTGTTTCAAGGGTGTCCCTATCTTGATACACCTGGGGAGTGTGCTGATAGTGTGAACTCCTGCGACAGTGAGACAGTTGCCCCCGCCAACGTTCAGTCGGGAAGTCACCAGCGCGTCAACGAGTTGGTTACGCAGTGACGCTTTCATCCGCATCCTGCCAGGCCCATAAGTTATTGGGATCACGGCGTCCCGCCGTATTCCTGATCTGCGCGCCAAGCGCTTCCCGCGCGCGGAACACGGTGGCCCGGCTAAACCCCAGCTCTTTGGCCGCGGCAACGATGTCTTGTGGCGCGAGGGGCTCGCCAGCCGTACGCAACCAGTCTGCCAGCCAAGCGACACACTCGTTCAGCTTCGTCGGCGCTTGCCACCGCTCCGGCGCGGTCCCCCACTTGAGCAACACCCCGGTAGGAGCTAAAGGCAACATCTCGAAGCCCAGCGGCGCAGGAACGCGCGCCAGGTTGCTCTTGATGACCTCTAATTGGCGTGGCCCGTTGCTATCCGGCTGAGGACCGTTCTGCACCACCGACAGGCCCAGCACCGAGCGAGCCATCGCCACGATATGGCCGCTACCGCGAAAGTCATCGAGCGTGATCGGGGTGAACAAAGGCGCGCCGCTAAGCGTTGCCCCCCGTTTACGAGCGTGGTGGATCAGCACCAGTCCTAGTGTGTGTTCGCGGGCGAGATTAGCGAAGAACCCCAACAAGGCGCGCACATCTTCGACGGCGTTCTCACTCTTGCTGCTCACCGACGACAGGCTGTCGACAATGATCAACGCCGGCTTGACCGTGTACACCATTTCCACTAGACGGTCACGGTCCGCGTTCTGCCCGAAGTCTAGCAACGCATCGCCCTCTGGCAGCATCAGGTACAGGCGTTGGGTATCCATCTGCCAGTGCGTGGCGCGGGCATTGGTGATCTGCGGCACGGCCTCGGCATCCACGTAGAGCACCGGCGCGCCGGCGCAGGTCATCGGCGTTCCGTCAGGGAATGGTTCGCCGTGGATGATGCGGCGACACAGGTCGAGGGCAACGAGGGACTTCCCTGCGCCGGGCACTGCGCCGAACAGCGTCAACATCCCACGGGGAATCCAGCCGGGCCACACCCACGTGATCGGCGACAAGTCTTGGGCCAGGTCGTACAAGGTTGGATAACGGAGTGTGTCGCCGGGTACGAAGCTGAACAGTGAATTAAGGAGCGCATCATGTTCCGGGTGCTCTTCCAATGTCCGCAACACCGTCTCGTGCGGGGGACTATCCTGGTCGGCGTCCAGCGCGCGCCAGCAGGTGAGCCAGGGTTCGCTCCACTGCGCCAGATTCGGGGCCTGAACCGGGTATCCGGCCAGGCGGTCGGCCAGGGCTTGCTGCATCAAGCGTGATGTCAACATTGTGAACCTCCATCGGACCATAACTGCAAACCGTTAATTAAAAACTGTTCCTGCATTTTTTCCTCCTTGATGATGTATGATGTGAATTGTGTCGCTGCTTAAACGTCAGCGCACGGTGAACGCCGGCGCATCCGGCCCGGCTTGCGCCGCATCTGCTGTGGCTGCCGCCGTCTTCTTCCTGGGATGGCGTAGGGGTAATGTCCCCTGCGCCCACTGCCAGCCCACGAAGCCCAACGCCGCCAGCACAAACGGCCCAATCCGCACGAGGAAGACCCCCGTATACAGCGCCCCGGCCCACCAGAGCCGCAGGGCATAGGTCAAAAACGTTTCGAGTGTCATTGTCTATTCCTTTCCTTGAGAAGCTGTCAGCTATCAGCTGTCAGCGATCAGCAATGCTTACCTGGCGGGTCAGGCTGAAGGCTGACGGCTAATTGCTGATCGCTTATTCTGCACCTTCCTCGTCCGCCCATTCGTCCTCTGCCTCCTGCAACGAGCCTCCCACATCTGCTTCCTCGTCTTCCAAATCCTGCCCCTTGCTTCCAGCCTCTTGCATCTTGCTTCCTGCCTCTTGCCCCTTGTCCGCCGGCGTATACTTGAAGTACCGTTCCGGCTTGGCGGCGTCCGCGGGCCAGTTCTCGTTGGGCTGTCGCAGCTTGCGGTCGAAGAACTCCGTCAAGATGAAACGCGGCGTGGGCAACCACGTCTCGCGCAGGCTCTCCAGCGTGAACAGGGCGAGGAACCCTGGCGTATTGTTGGCGTCAGGCCGTGCGGCAAGATCGTCACGGAGACGGGTGATAGCCCCGCCGATTGTGCGCGCTGTGTCGCGGTTGTTGGCGATGTAGTAACAGCCGCCAAACCCTGCCGTGGCGTAGTCTTCCAGGTTCTTGGCGAGTTTCTGCTTGAGCCGTGTAGTGCTGTAATTCCCGCGTTCACACTCTACCGCCAGCCACAGGGGCTTACCCCCGGAGCGCGACTGGACCACCACGATCAAGTCAGGTTGGCTGTTGCCATACCGGCGGGTGAAACCGGCGGCCTCCATTGCGTCAGCGTCGGCCTCCGGGTCATAGACAGTGTACGTGAACCGGGTGTTGGCCGGATGTTCGTTGCCGGCCTGGATCATAGCCTTGGTCGCCCGAATCATCCACCAGGCTTCCGGGGACTTGTAGGGCGCGTAAGCGGCCTCATAGGTGGTCGGCGCGCTGTTGAAGCGCCGCCGGTACTCAGCCTGCCCGCGTTCGGTGAGGGTGTAACAGGTGTCGCCGACGTACCCGGTGAGATGCCGAGGCACCGGGATTTGCTCCACGCGCAACAGGCCCTTGTCCAGCAACTCGGGCAAGATGTGTTTCGCGCTGCCAACCGCTCTGCCGGTGTGTTGCGCCCACAGTGCGCGGGCTTCGTTGGCCACCACCGTCATCCCCAGCACGTACAAGAACTTGACCGCGTCGCCGGAGAGGTCCACGCCCTGTTCCACGACGACCGGCGGTATGGACGATGTCGAAGCGGCTTCTTCCTCGGTCTGTGCATTTTTGACGCGGAATATTTCCTTGGGATCGCTGTCGTACAGATGGTGCGTGTACAGGTACTCTCCCGCTTCAGTGATACTCATCTGCGCCCCTATCGCCCGGGCGAACAGGTCAGGAAACAGCACCAAGAGGTACTGTTGCAGGATAGCTTCGGCGCGGTGGCGGGCGCGCACGCTCGCCGCACTGTGCATTTGACTGCTCAAGTAGCGGCCTTGCAGCACGCTCAATTCCATTGCGTGTTTGGCTTGCAGTTTCTCGATATCGAGCTGCGCTGTGGGGTTACTCACGCCACACCTCCCGGCATACCGGATACGTGAGACCGGCGATGCCCGCGCGCAAGTCGCCCAGCGCCAACCGGGCCAACGCCAGGGACGCCTGCGCTTCAGTCAAAGCCTGACCGTCGTTGTTGCCGTAGAAGGTCAACAACTGCTCAGCGGCGTAGGCGTAGGTGTCCACCGCTTGTTGCATCGTCAGGGCCAGCAAGCTGTACTCCGCCGGCGCTTCGGGCAGTGTCAAGGTGTGCAGCCTGGCATCCGCCTGGCCGACCTGTTCTGCCAACCGGAACGCTGCACCGGTGGACTGTGGTTGTGGCCCACGTGCAATGGCGTCCAGGCTGTCGCCGATTTCCTCCACGGCATCCGCCCAGTGCGTGGCCGCTGTGAGGAAGCGTTGCTGCCGCAGCCGGTACAGCGACAGTACCACTGGCGCGTCAAAGCTGTCACACGGCGCAGTCGCGTACCCCACGCCGAGCGGTAACCCTATCACGGCCAGGGTCAGGCCGATGATGATGAAATGTTTGTGCATCTTGTTTATCTCCTTCAAATTGATGTTGTTTGCCGTTAGCTTTCTTGATTTTGCTATGTACCTCAGGTACAATGGGCTGTGTCAGTCCGCTACGAAAATGCCGGCGTTGGCTCAACGCAATGCCCAGGTACTCGGAGCAGCCCGTGATGACCTTCCGTGAGCGCTGCTTTGGCGGCGCTCGTATGGTTTTCCTTTTTCTGGCCACGATGTTCGTCCTTATGTTTCCGGCGCAACCTGCACCGTATGCACGGCAATGCCACGCGGCGCACACTCCCCCTGGATGACGACCCGGCGCTGCACCAGGGCGCGCAACGCCTTCTCCACCCTGGGCGAGGCCGGGACAAGCGGCACCGCGCCCACGCCGTCCAGGGCCAGCCACAACGTCTTGGTCCGGGGCGGCGCGCTGACGATACCCCGTAACAACAGCAGGTCATTCTCAGCGCACAGGTGGGCGACGCCCTGGGCATCTACTTCGGGCAACGTCCCTTGCCAGGGCGCCACCGTGACCAGGCGCACGTCGCCGATGCGCTGGCTATGCACGCGCAACTTGTGTTTCCCTTCGGGCAGCCGTACCTTGCGCGGGTCTGCCCCGGCGAGCGCCATCAGGTGGCGCACGACGGTATTGAGTTCGTAAGACATTGGTTTACCTCCAGGAAAAACAGAGCTGTACAGGGTGAAAAAACGGCTCCGGCATGACGAAAAAACGGACAGTTTTGCGTTTCTGCTATGCCGTAACGGTGTAAACCGCGAATTTGCGGCGACGGTAGCTCCCGGAACACCCCCAAGTGCTGTACCAGGGCCAAAACAGGGTAAATGCGGGGAAAAACCCCCCGCAAAACCCCGTTCGACATCGCCAAAACCAGGATTGAGCAACGATTTCGGCCTTGATGGCATCTGGGAAAAATGCCCCTTTTTTTCCCTACCATGTCTTTTTCCTGCATGCCAGCAATGGGGTTGCGGTAGGTAACATCGATACATCGCTTCCTCCTGCGTGTCTATGCTTGGGTCAGGAACGTCCATTGGGCTTGCGCCTGCTTTCTCAGGGCGCGTTCGGGCAGCTCCGGTGTGGGCTGCGCGTGAATGACCACCGTCTCCATTCCCCAACCGCGCACCAGCGCGGCGACCAACGGCAGCGCCTCGGCGTGGAACGTGCTGATGCGGCCTTGACGGTCGTAGAGGGGCGCGTAGGGATACCCCCTGAACTCCGCGCTGCCGCCGGGCCGCAGATCGAACACGGCCAGGCGGCCTCGATTCCGGCGACTCTTGAGCAGCCGGGACGCAGTGCAGAATTCAGTGCTGGCCGCTTCGTCTGGCGGACCAATCAGGCTCCGCAGCAAGTCCAGGAGGCTCCATACCCCTTCGGGCAGCAGGCACGACAGCACGAGCTGCGCCACCGGGCCGAACGTCACACTGAGCAAAGCTTCGGGGTTTTCGTTTCCGGCCGCCAGTGCTTCGAGGGCGGGGAGCACACACTGGAAGGCCAACTCGAAGTAGGCGTCATTGATGCGCCATTCCAGGGGCAAGTGCGCCGTCCGTTCATCGGTCGTCAGTTCGCGCGCTTCACTCATATACATTGGCCGCTCATCTCCTTACCATCCCGGCCCCGTGGGGCCAGGACTGCTGAAGGTAGGCATTGGCTGCGGGGTGGGACAGATGCCCGGCCAGACCACGGCCAGGTAGGGTTCTTCGCCCCGCCAGACGACGGCGACACCCACTTGCGTGGTGCTGTCCAGGCCGGGATACTTCGCGGTCGCCAATGAGTCGCGTCGTGGGCTGTTCACGAGGTAACACTCCGTGTTCTCCGGGCAGGGGTTACAGCCAGGCCAGTAGAACAGCCACGCTCCGGTTGCTGGCCCTACGGCGTACCGCAGGTTGTACCAACGCGGCCAGGTCTGTGCAGAGCGCAGCTTGGGCGCTTCCCCGGCCAGGTAGTAGGCGCGCTCTTCCAGATCAGGATCGGGCGCGGCTTGAAGACCGTGTTGTGTGCGTAGCCAGTCAATGAAGGTCGCGCGGGTGATGGCCTCGTCGCCTTCCGTGCCGACATTGATAGGCATTGCGACTGGCGTGGGAGTTGGCAGCCTGCCCTGAGCGTAGCGATGGGTTGCCAGCCACATCCGGACTTCGTCACGGGTAACGTGGAACAGTGGAACCAGGCAACACTGGTAGAGTGCCAGCAAGCCGAATACCGATAGCCAGGCCAATGGTTGGGAGAGGGGCTTACGCGGTTTCATTGATAATGCTCGCCTTCTCTAGTCCAGGAAGCGCTTCTGTTGTCATCTCGACATTCCTCCAACGATTGAAATAGTAGTTTCCCCGGCCTTCTGTTCAGGAAACAGTTTCAATGGTAAACGCATTTAGCCGAAATGATTGTTGGGAACCATAGTAATTTTTCCTCACTCTGGCGAGAATTTTTTCTATCGTGTTTGTTCTGCTATGTCCTTTTCCCTTCATACCGGAAACCGTCTTCGGTCCGCCAACCGCGCAATACGACGGCTGGCTACGACAGGAAGGTGAAACTTTCCAAATAGAAAGAGAAAATCATACTTTTTCATACTGTGATGCTGAGACGGTATGAAAAAGTATGAAGACTTCGATATGCCAGTGTTGGCATTGGCTGGATGTGTAGCATCTGAACATCTAGATTTGTGTAGAGCCAGTACAGGAGATGATCTGCCATCGGTATTCCCTCAAATGTGCATAAGACAAACGTAAAGCCCCTACTGTTACAGTAGGGGCTTTGCCTTGCCATCATCCTCTTAGGCCGTCGTCTTGCGTCCCCGTCTTCCGGCTGTAGAATAAGCGGAAAGGTGAAGAGGAATGGATAATGTTATGTAATTGTGTTGCGTCGGTCTCAATCCACGAGATGGTGCAGAAGTTGACGCAACAGGGCTGGATTTGCTATTATCCCTATCGCGGCGTCACGTTGAACGCGCGAGGCGAGGCGGTGGCGCTGGCCCTGTTGCGTCGGCATCGCCTGTGGGAGCGCTTTCTCACCGACATGCTCGGTGTGCCCTGGGCCGAGGCCCACGAGATCGCCGGCGCGCTGGAACACGCCGCTCCCGAATCGGTGACGGAGCGTCTGTCCGCCCTGTTGGGCGACCCGGTGAGTTGTCCCCATGGCGTGCCGATCCCCCCGAGCAAACGCGCGTATGTCGATACCTGTTTGCGCCACGTGCCGGTCGGCGCGCGTGGCCGGGTGACCCGCATCGCGCCGGAATCCGGCGACATTTTGCGCGACGTGCAGGCCTGGGGCCTGCTGCCGGATTGCCCGATCACTGTGGTTGAACAGCGCGATGCTGCCATCGTCGTCCAGGTGGAAGATCGATTGGTGAACATTCCCCTGGAAAGCGCAAAGGTGATTTGGGTTGAGGTTCTTTAGTGGCTGCTGGAACAATTTCCCGCTTGGGCCGGCCTCTGACCGTGCCCGTCTGAGGTTTTTGGTGGCGCACCAGCCACAGTTTTTTGGGGCAGCATTTATCTTTTTGGGTGGGGGTATTATTGATGGTCCCATTAACAGCGTTACAGCCAGGGCAGACGGGGTTGATTCACCGGCTGCGCGGCGGACATCGCTTTGTTTCACGGTTGGCGGCGCTCGGATTCACGCCGGGCGCGCCGGTGACGGTCACGCGCAATCACGGCATCGGTCCGTTGATTGTCGCGGTGCGCGGCACGCAGGTCGCTTTGGGGCGCGGCGAAGCCGGCCACGTTTTGGTCTATCTGGAGGACGGCGATGCAGCGATTAGCCAGGGTTGAGCCAGAAACGGCAGCACCCCATACGGGTGAATGTGTCACCATCAAAGTGGCATTGGCCGGCCAGCCGAACGTGGGGAAGTCCACCATTTTCAACGGGCTGACCGGCATGAACCAACATGTCGGTAACTGGCCCGGCAAGACGGTGGAGCAGAAAACCGGCGGTTGTATGCGCGGCGAAAAGCAGTTCGACTTCGTCGATTTGCCGGGCACGTACAGCCTGACGGCTAATTCGGAGGAGGAGCGTGTGGCGCGCGATTACATCCTCCACGAGCGCCCTGATGTAGTGGTGGCCGTTGTCGATGCGGCGATCCCGGAGCGCAGCCTGTATTTGCTGGCCGAACTGCTGCTCCTGCCTGCACCGGTAGTGCTGGTGTTGAACATGATGGACGTGGCCGCGCAGGAAGGCATCCAGGTGGAACCGCGTGTGCTGGAAGCCGCGCTTGGGATTCCCGTGGTGCCGATGGCGGCGACGAAGGGCCAGGGGTTCGAGACGCTGTTGGATGCTGTAGTGGCGGTGTGGGATGGGACGTATCCCTACAACCCGCATCGCCCGGTAATTTTACCCGCGCACCAGACGGTGCTGGAGGAGCTTATCACCTGGGTTGCCGCCTACGTCCCCAAAACGTATCCGGCGGACTGGGTCGCATTGAAACTATTGGAAGGCGACGACGAGATCGTGGCGCTGATGCAGGCGGTGCTGCCTGCCGACATGTGGATGCGTGTCCATGAGATGCTGCGCCAACACGAGGATGCCATCCTTGACATTGCCGGCGCGCGTTATGCCTGGATCGCGCGCATGATTCGCGCGGCAGTCGTGCGTCCAAAGGTCGGTCAAATGGGGCTGACGGCGCGCCTGGACAGGGTGCTCACACATCCGTTGTGGGGGACGCTGGCCTTGTTGGGCGTGCTGGCGGTCGTCTTCTGGCTGACGTATGCTATCGGTTCGCCGTTACAGAATGGGTTGGATGCACTGATTTTGCAGGGCGCCGGGGCGCTCCATGATGGACTGCAAAACGCTCTGCCGCATTGGATGGTTGATCTGCTTGCCGATGGCCTCATCGGCGGCGCGGGGATGGTTATCACGTTTCTGCCGATCCTGGTGATCTTCTTCGCCGTGCTGGGCTTCCTCGAAGACACCGGCTACATGGCCCGCGCGGCCTACATCACCGATCGCTTCATGCACGTGATGGGACTGCACGGCAAGAGCTTCCTGCCCTTGCTGCTCGGCTTTGGCTGTAACGTCCCGGCGATTCTGGGATCGCGCATCATCGAGACAAAACGCGCGCGCTGGCTTACCATCCTGCTGGCCCCGTTGATTCCCTGCACCGCGCGTATGGCCGTGATTGCCGTGCTTGCGCCGGTCTTTTTCGGCAGGGCGGCGGTGTGGGTGGCCTGGGGGTTGGTTGCGGTCAACCTGGGCGTGCTGGCAATGCTCGGCATCGTCTTCCACCGCTTCGTGCTCAAGGGAGAACAGGCAATGTTCATTATGGAGCTACCCCTCTATCACCTGCCTAACGTGCGCACGATCGGCCTGTATGTCTGGCAGAACGTGGTCGCGTTCTTGCAGAAGGCCGGGACGGTGATCCTGGCGGCGTCGGTGGTGGTATGGTTGCTCTCGTACTTCCCCGCCGGCGGCGACGTGACGCAGAGCTACCTGGCGTGGATCGGGCGCAGCCTTGCGCCGGTCGGCGCCCTGATGGGCCTGCCCTGGACGCTCATGGTGGCGCTGCTGACCAGTTTCGTGGCGAAGGAAAACACCATTGCCACACTCGGCGTGCTCTACGGCAACTTCGAGACCGTGCTGCCCGCACTGATCACGCCGCCGGCCGCGTTGGGCTTCCTCATCGTGCAGATGCTCTTCATCCCCTGCGTGGCGACGGTGGCGGCGGTGAAACAGGAGACGCGCTCCTGGGGGTGGACGCTGCTCAGCCTGGGGCTGATGCTTGTGATTTCGCTGGGTGCGGGCATCCTCGTCTACCAGGTCGGCACGCTGCTGGTGGGGGGCTGAGATGCTCAAGGCGCTGCTGGCGTTGATCCGCGACGACGTCTATCGCACCCCGCAAGAACTGGCGAAAACGCTGTCCGTCCCCACGCCGCTTGTCGAGCAAATGCTGGCGCAGTTGGTGGACAATGGCTATCTCGCCGTGTCAGAAGCGTGTAACGATGGATGCGGTAATTGCTCGCTGGCGCAGGCATGTGCTGTACGTCCCGGTGGATTGCGTTTTTGGACGTTGACGGCTAAAGGGGTTAGTGCTTGTTCGTAGGGTGTCGTCGGCCAGTTCTGGATATGCTATAATGTGGGTAAACGAGAAAGATTTCTCAGAGGTGGGAGGTCAACATGATTCGGGTATCCTATACCGGACAGTTATTTGAAGAGGATGAGCAGATTGTGGCGCTGTGTCCTGAATTGAATGTATCCAGCTTTGGCGATACTCCTCAGGAAGCTTTGAGCGCCTTACAAGAAGCTGTGGATTTATTCTTAGAAGAATGTCAGCGCATGGGGACGTTGGAACTGGTGCTGGAAGAAGCTGGCTACCGCCGCGAATCGCCGACCGCTCTACGCTGGACGCCGCGCCAGCCTGTGCAAATCAATCGGTTGGAAGCGGTGTATGCCTAAGATTACCTCGGTTGACTATCGCACGCTCATCCAGGTTTTTGAACTGGATGGGTTTCGCGTCAGCCGGCAAAAAGGCGACCACATTGTGATGATCAAACCGGGTGTGCTGCGGCCGGTTGTCATCAAGACCAGCCCGCATCAAGTCCCGGTGACGCATATCCGCACCAACCTGACTACTGCGGGGATGAGTCGTGAGCGGTATTTTGAATTGCTTGAGCAGGTCAAGTAAGCGTTGTAGTCTCCGGCAAGAAGTCGTCTGAGGTATAATGAAAAGAGGGCGCAAATTTCGCGCCCTCTTTTTATTGTGAACTTGTTTGGCGATTTAGTACATATCGCCCATACCGCCGCCAGGGCCGCCAGCCGGGGCGGGGGTCTTCGGCTCGGGGATGTCGGTGATGAGCGCCTCGGTGCTGAGCACCATCGCGGCGACGGAGGCGGCGTTGAGCAGCGCGCCCTTGGTCACCTTGGCGGGGTCGATGATGCCGGCCTCGAGCATATCGAGATACTCACCGCTCATCACGTCATAGCCGATGTGGTTGTTCTTCTTCTCAGCCTGCCGGCGGCGTACTTCGGCCAGGATGACGGCCCCGTCCTCACCGGCGTTCTCCGAAATCTTGCGGATCGGCATTTCCAGCGCCTTCTTGAGGATAGACACACCGGTCTGCTCATCGGGATATTCCATCTTGAGGTCGTTCAGGACGCCCATCGCGTTCAGCAACGCCACACCACCACCGGGGACAATGCCCTCTTCGACCGCCGCGCGGGTCGCGCTCAGCGCATCCTCAACGCGGTGCTTCTTTTCCTTCAGCTCGGTCTCGGTCGCCGCACCCACGCGGATGATGGCGACGCCGCCGGCCAACTTCGCCAGACGCTCTTGCAGCTTCTCGCGGTCGTAATCGGAGGTGGAGTGCTCCATCTCGTTCTTGATCTGCTCGATGCGGCCCTGAATCAGCGCATCGTTGCCGTGCCCACCCACGATGGTCGTTTCGTCCTTGGTGGAGATGACTTTGTCGGCGCGGCCCAGGTCGGCGAGGGTGGCGCTATCCAGCTTGCGGCCTTCCTCCTCGGTGATGACGTGCCCACCGGTGAGGATGGCGATGTCTTGCAGCATGGCCTTGCGGCGGTCGCCAAAGCCGGGGGCCTTGATTGCCAACGCGGTCAGCAGGCCGCGCAGTTTGTTGACCACCAGGGTCGCCAGCGCTTCACCGTCCACGTCTTCCGCAATGATGACGAGGTTGCGCGCGCCCTTCTGCACCAGTTTCTCCAGGATGGGCACCAGGTCTTGGGCGGCGGACACTTTCTTGTCGTGAATGAGGATGTAGGCGTCCTCGATAACGGCTTCCATGCTCTCAGGGTTGGTGATGAAGTACGGGCTGATGTAGCCACGATCGAACTGCATACCCTCGACGTACTCGGTCTCGAATTCGAGGCCCTTGGATTCTTCCACGGTGATGACGCCATCTTTGCCGACTTTGTCCATCACATCGGCGATCAGATCACCGATGGCGCGCTCCTGTGCGGAGATGGCGGCAACGTTGGCGATGTTTTCCTTGGTGTTAACTTCGACCGCGGCTTCTTTGATTGCCTCGGCGACTTTCTCGGCAGCGGTGAGGATGCCCTTCTTGAGGAGCATCGGGTTCGCGCCGGCGGCCACATTCTTCATCCCTTCTTCGATGAGGATGTGCGCCAGGAGGGTGGCGGTGGTGGTACCATCACCGGCGATGTCATTGGTTTTGGTGGCGGCTTCCTTCAACAACTGCGCGCCCATATTCTCGAAGGGGTCTTGCAGTTCGATTTCCTTGGCGACGGTCACACCGTCATGCGTGATGGTGGGGGAACCCCATTTCTTGTCCAATGCCACATTGCGGCCTTTGGGACCCAGCGTGGTCACAACGGCATTCGCCAAAACATCCATACCGCGCTTCAGTCCCGCGCGCGCTTCACTACCGAATTGTAATTGCTTAGCCATAGTTGACTCCTTATTCTAACGAGGATTATTGTTTGAGATTAAATGGTGAGGAATTATTCCTCAACGACACCCAGGATGTCGTCCACGCGCAAGATCAACATTTCCTTGCCGTCGCGGCTCTTGAACGTCGTACCGGCGTACTTCGCGTAGATCACCAGGTCGCCTACCTGCGGGCCGACGATTTTGCCGTCTTCGTTTTTCACTTCCACTTCGGGGCCGACCGCCAGGACTTTGCCCTGCTGCGGCTTTTCTTTGGCCGTATCGGGAAGCACCAACTGCCCACCGGCGAAGGTCATTTCCGCCTCTTCGATGGGTTCTACAACCACACGGTCATTCAAGGGTCGAATCTTCACGCTCATGACTTACCTCCACTTGATGAATTTTGATTTTTCATGTTTGGTTTTTAGCACTCTAGGACATCGAGTGCTAACTCAGCTATAATAATAGCACGGTTCAAGGGGTTTGTCAAGCACTCTCAAGGGGAGAGTGCTAAAATCTAATGAAAAATTAATATTTCCACCACGGCCTTCATGCCCCACAACAGCGCCGGCGATGGCGCGTCCAGTTCGACGACGACCGGGAACGCCACGTCGCCGCGATAGAGCACGCCCTGTGGTTCGATCTGCGCCACACGCCCGGCGAACGCCGTCTCCGGCAGCGCGTCTACCTTGACCGTGACGGCTTGCCCCACGCTGACGTAGCTCACGTCGTTCTCCAGCACGTCGCGGGTGCGCACCTGCAACCGGTCGAGCGTTGCCAGGGAGATGAGGGCACTGCCGGGCGCGGCGACGTCTCCGGGGCAGACGGCGACTTTGCTGATGATGGCGTCGAAGGGCGCCGTCAATGTGCGGTCGGCGAGCAGGTTACGGGCAGCAGCCAGCGCCGCTTCGGCTTCGCGGACGGCGGCTTCGGCCACGGCGAGCGTGGTAGCAGTCACACCGGCCCGTGCCAGGTCAAGTCGCTCAGGAGCGTGGTTTTGCCGAAGCCGGCCGGGGCGCAGATCAAGAGCAGGCGGTGCCCCTGGCGCAGGCCCGCGTCCAGTTGCTCGAACAGCCGGGCGCGCGTCGCACACGCGGCGTGCGGCGGCGGGATGTAGAGCTTGGTCGTAAGAATCGGAATGGTGTCCATTGGCGTAGAAAATTCGACGGATTGTTCTTCCGCCGATTATTCTACTGCCAAAGGGGAGCTTTGCAAAAGCCGTTTTACCAGAAGTACTTCAACCGGCGCGGCTGACTCAAGATTTCTCGCTGGAAGGGTGTATCGCTGTGCGGCGTCGCGCGCCAACGCACCAGGCTGATTTCCCCATGCTGGAGTTCCAAGCCGGTGAGGAGGCCCGGCGCGAGGCAATAGCCGGTGTTGAAGTAGGGCGTTTCACCATACCCCGCACTGGTTGGGCGATGGGTATGCCCGCAAATCAAGACCCGGCGGCGGTCCGCTGCCCAACTCGTCAAATGTTGTTCGAATGCGCGCGGCGCGTATTCTTCGCCGTCACGGCAGGTGATCGGCGCCAGGTGCATCAGTTGCAGCCGCCGCCAGACATTGCGCACGGCCATACGGCTGATCTGGTAGAACATATCACTTTTGGTGTCGGCCTGGTGACCGTGGGTGACGAAGATTTGTTGTCCGCTCTGCCGCTGTTGCAGGATCAATCCCTCGTGTGCAATCAAGCCGCCTTTGTTCACCGGGTGGCGGCGATTGCCGAGGATGTCATGGTTGCCGAAGAGCAAGTGTAGCCGCTGCTGTTCGGCAAAGCGGTGAAATAACGTGAAGACCTGCGCGTGAGCGGCCTTGACGGTCTCGAAGCGGCGATTCTTCCATAGTTCATCCCCGTCTCCGACTTCGATGTAGGTAAAGCCTTGTTGGAAGTAATGGTTCAGAGCGTGCAAGAAGAGCGGTTCGTTGACCCGGAACGCATCCGCGCGGCTGTTGTCGCCGCGATGGCAATCGCTGAAGAAAATCAGGCGCATCGAATCGTCGAACGGGATGACGGGCGCATTCTGAAACACCATGTCGAGCCGGCGATGTGCCAATGTTTGATAGAAGTTGCGTATACGCCGCTGCGGGCGCGCCAGCGGTGAATCCCAAAGATTCAGGTGTTGATCTAGTGTTACCATACTATACCCCACAATAATATCGTTCTCAGACGCCAAGTACACAAACTGTATTTTTATACCGAAATTATACCATACATACCGAAATTATACCATAGGTAGAAAGTAACATTTCGCCCTGTGGATGAATTTTCAGTAACGAACAGGTTGTGGTATGATGTGGGCAGATAAGTGGATTTTCATACAATTCCAGGGGGCAAGCTGTGACAAGCTATACGCAGTTTGGCAACTGGGGGCGCGAGCGCGAGGGCGGTGGCAATCCCGCGCTTCATTGCACTTGCGAGGGCATCCGGGCGCAACTGCGCGACTTCAGCGGCCTTTTCGAGCCGATTGACGCCTGGAACACGCCCCAACTCAGCTTCTGGCAACCGGATCGCGTGTGGGATAAATGAGCCTGGCCTGAAGAGGCCAGGCCAAAGCGCAAAGCTCCTTCGTCACCAGACTCTAGCCCGTAGGGTTTTTGCTTTTCCGGCGCGGGGACTTTAGCCCCGCACCCATAACGTTTGTCACCCAAAGCAAGTGTCATTTGACATATTTTGATTCTGTTGTAAAATGTAAGCTAATCAAATCTAAACCGAGACTGAAAATGATGGATACAGACCAACGCGCCCAAAATGCGATACGCGCCCTCATCACCCCCAGCAATCCTTTGCTGGGGCTGTTGCTAGTTGTGTTGGTTATTATTGTGCTCCTTAGCGGGAGCACAAGGGCGGTCGCGTTGGCACAGATAAGGCCATAGTAGGACAAAGTATACCAAAACCAGCAGAAGCCGCCCTTAAAAGGGGCGGCTTTTTTGTTGAGTGGGTATGGAGTAAGGGGGCGACTTTCTTTCATACTCCATACTCCTAAAAACAGGAGGAGAGAGGCTGATGAAAAAGACTGGCGCAGAAATTGTATGGGCGATGCTCGAACACGAGGGGGTCGAGGTCGCCTTTGGGATTCCGGGGGGGACGATTATGCACACGTATCACCCCCGGCGGCACTACGGCGTGCATCACGTGCTGGTGCGGCACGAACAATGTGCAGCGCATGCGGCGGATGGTTACGCGCGGGCTTCGGGCAAGGTCGGGGTGGCGATTGCAACTTCCGGGCCAGGGGCGACGAATCTCGTCACCGGCATCGCCACGGCGATGATGGACTCGTCGCCCATTGTGTGCATCACCGGCCAGGTTTCCACGCCGGTCATCGGCACGGATGCCTTCCAGGAAGTGGACATCACCGGCATCACGTTGCCGATCACCAAGCATAATTATCTGGTCGCGGATGTGGAAGAATTGGCCGAAGTCATCCACGAAGCGTTCTACATCGCCCGCAGCGGACGCCCAGGTCCGGTGCTCATCGACATTCCCAAAGACGTACAGCAGAAATCCACCGAATTCGAATATCCTGAAGATGACGTTGATTTGCCGGGGTATCATCCCGTGGGCAAAGGCGATGCCGATCTGGTGGCGAAGGCCGCCCAGCTCATCAATCAGGCCGAGCGCCCGGTAATTTTGGCCGGGCAGGGCGTGATGATGTCCGGCGCGATGGATTTGCTGCGCGCATTCGCCGAAAAGACGGATACACCGGTTGCCTTCACGTTGTTGGGCAAGGGGGGCTTCCCGGAGTCGCACCCTCTGGCACTCTCATTGATGGGGATGCACGGCGAGGTCTTCACCAACCGGGCGATTCAGCAGGCCGATTTGCTGCTGGGGTTTGGGATGCGCTTCGATGACCGTGTGACGGGCCGCCTGGACGCCTACGCGCCGTTCGCGCAGAAGATTCACGTGGATATGGACGCCGCCGAATTGAACAAGGTGGTGAAGGCCGATGTGGCGATCCACGGTGACCTGCGCCAGGTGCTCGAACAATTGCTGCCCTTGACGTTGCCTAACGAGCACGCGATGTGGTTGGAGCGCATCGCGGAGTGGCGCGCGCAGAGTCATAAGCGTGACATCATCAATCGTCCCGAAAACGGCCATTTGGTGGCCGCGCACTTCATCAACGAAATCTGGGAAGCTACCGAGGGACAAGCTGTCGTCGTCACCGACGTGGGGCAACATCAGATGTGGGCGGCACAGTATTACCCCACGAGCTACCCGCGCCAATTTATCACCTCCGGCGGACAGGGGACGATGGGCTTTGGGTTGCCGGCCGCGATAGGCGCGCAGATAGCGCGGCCCGACAAGGAAGTCTGGCTTATCGCCGGCGATGGCGGCTTCCAGATGACGATGCACGATCTGGCGACGATTGTGCAGGAGCGGTTGCCGATCCGCATTGCAATTTCCAACAATCACTACCTGGGCATGGTGCGCCAGTGGCAGGAGTTCTTCTACGACAAGAATTACGAGGCCACGCGCTTGTTGAACCCCGATTTTGTGAAACTGGCCGAAGCCTACGGCATTCCCGCGTGGCGCGCGAAGAACCGCCGACAGGCGCGCGAGGCGATTGCGGCGGCGCGAGCGTGCAATGGCCCGGCGCTGATTGACTTTGAAATCGCCAACACGGGTGACGAGGCCAACGTTTATCCGATGGTGCCGGCCGGTGCAGCGTTGCACGAGATGATCGAGCGTCCGACTTACGTGGCCACAGACTACAAAAGTCTCACGAGTCATCAGGTTGAACAAGTACCTGTGATGGATACGGTACTTGCATAGGCAGACTTGACGAAGAGTTTTGTAGTCTTTGACGAAGGAGATACAAGATGCAAAGTACATTAGTCGCTTTAGTAGAAGACAAACCCGGTGTGCTGACGCGCGTCGCCAGCCTGTTCCGGCGGCGCAACTACAACATCGAAAGCCTGACGGTGGGCCACACCGAAAATCCTGGTGTTTCCCGTATGACGATTGTGGTGGACAGTAGCCGCACCAACGTCGAGAAAGTGGCGCAGAACCTTTACAAGCTGGTCAACGTGATCAAGGTCGAAGACGTGACCGAACAGCCCACCGTGCTACGCGACCTGGCGCTCATCAAAGTGCAGGCCGATGGCGGCAGCCGGCGCTCCGAGATCATGCAGCTCGTGGATACCTTCCGTGCGCGCGTCGTGGATGTGGCCCTGGACTCGCTGATGGTCGAAGTGACCGGCACAGAAGACAAGATTGACGGCCTGGTTGATGTGTTGCGCCCTTACGGCATCATCGAGATGGTACGCACAGGTCGCGTGGCCATGGCGCGCGGCAAGTCAGGGAATGGGCATAAGTAAAGAGAAAAGAGTGAAGAGTAAAGAGTGAAGAGTAAAGAGTGAAGAGTGAAGAAGTAAGCTTTCATTACTCATTACTCATTACTCATTTCTCATTTCTCTTAACTCGCAACTCTTACCTCACAACTAACATAAGGAGAGAGAGGACAATGACGAAGATCGATTTTGGCGGCGTGGTAGAAGATGTGGTGACGCGGGAGGAGTTCCCGCTGGAGAAGGCGCGCGAGGTGCTCAAGAATGAGGTCGTCGCGGTGCTCGGCTATGGCGTACAGGGGCCGGCGCAGTCGTTGAATATGCGCGATAACGGCATCCACGTCATCGTCGGGCAGTGGAAGGGCGATCAGGCGGCGTGGAACAAGGCCGTCGCCGATGGATGGGTGCCCGGCGAGACGCTGTTCGACCTCGAAGAGGCGGTGGATCGCGGGACGATCATCCAATATCTGGTTTCCGATGCGGCGCAGATGATGACCTGGCCGCGCATCAAACCGCACCTCAAGCCGGGCGATGCGCTGTACTTCTCGCACGGGTTCTCGATTGTCTACAGCAATCAAACGGGCGTGGTGCCTCCCGACTTTGTCGACGTGATTATGGTCGCGCCGAAAGGCTCCGGGACGAGCGTGCGGGCCAATTTCCTCGCGGGAAGCGGTATCAACGCCAGCTACGCAGTGGAGCAGGATTACACGGGCCGCGCGGAAGAGCGCACCATTGCGCTCGGCATTGCGATTGGCGCGGGGTATCTGTTCCCCACCACCTTCAAAAACGAGGTCTACAGCGACCTCACCGGCGAGCGTGGCGTGCTGATGGGCGCGCTGGCGGGCATCATGGAAGCGCAGTACAACCTGCTTCGCAAGCACGGCCACACGCCGAGTGAAGCCTTCAACGAGACCGTCGAGGAACTCACGCAGAGCCTCATCCGCCTGGTGGACAAAAACGGCATGGATTGGATGTACGCTAACTGCTCTACCACCGCGCAACGCGGCGCGCTCGATTGGCGGCACCAGTTCCGCAAGGCCGTAGAGCCGGTCTTCGATTGGCTGTACGAGAGCGTCGTCTCCGGCGAGCAGACGCGCATTGTGTTGGAGGCCAACAGCGCGCCCGACTACCGCGAGAAGCTCGGCGAAGAACTGCGCGAGATGCGCGAATCGGAAATGTGGCGCGCTGGCGCAGCAGTGCGGTCGTTGAGGCCGGAGAATTGGGGAAAGTAAAGAGTAAAGAGTAAAAAGTAAAGAGTAAAGAGTAAAGAGTGAAGAGTAAAGAGTGAAGAAACCAATTTCTCATTACTCATTACTCATTACTCATTTCTCATTACTCATTACTCATTACCCTGAACGAGGAGAACGTAATGTCTGAGGATGGGGTTGGCATTAAGGATAGAGTCGCCATTTTCGACACGACGCTGCGGGATGGCGAGCAATCGCCAGGCGCGGCGCTGAACATCGATGAGAAGGTCGAGATCGCCCGCGCCTTGCAGGAGATGGGCGTGGACGTGATCGAAGCGGGGTTTCCTATTTCGTCGCCGGGCGATTTCAAGGCTGTGCAGCGCATCTCGCAGGAGATTCGCAATTGTACGATCTGCGGTCTGACCCGCGCGCGCCAGGCGGACATTGATGCGGCGGTCGAGGCGCTCAAGGATGCAGCGCGTCCGCGCATCCACACGGGTCTGGGCGTCTCGGATGTGCACATCCAACACAAGCTGCGCACCACCCGCGAAAAGGCGCTGGAAATGGGCGTTGAGGCGGTGAAGTACGCGCGCAGGTTTGTGGAAGACGTCGAGTACTTCGCCGAGGACGCCGGGCGCGCCGACCCGACGTACCTGTATCGCGTGTTGGAAGCCGTGATCGCGGCCGGGGCCACCGTCGTCAACATCCCCGATACGACCGGCTACACGACGCCTGGCGAGTTTGGTGCGCTCATCGCCGGCATCCGGGACAACGTCCCGAACATCGACAAAGCCGTGATTTCCGTCCACTGCCACAACGACCTGGGGATGGCGACGGCAAACGCGCTGGCGGGCATCCTCAACGGTGCGCGGCAGGCCGAAGTGACCGTCAACGGCATCGGCGAGCGGGCGGGCAACACCTCGATGGAAGAGGTGGTGATGGCGCTGCGGACACGCCGCGACATATTCGGGGTGGATACGAATATCCGCACACAGCACTTTTACTCGGTCAGCAAGCTGGTGAGCCAGTTGACAGGCATCCCGGTGCAGCCGAACAAGGCGATTGTGGGCGCCAACGCCTTCGCGCACTCGTCCGGCATCCACCAGGATGGCGTCCTCAAAGAGCGCACAACCTACGAGATCATCGATCCGCGCGATGTGGGCGTGCCCGATTCGGCGATCATCCTCTCGGCGCGCTCCGGGCGGCACGGCTTGCGCCACCGGTTGGCGGAATTGGGGCTCATTTTGGACGAAGAGCAGTTCGAGAAGGTGTACGAGCGTTTCCTGAAGGTCGCCGACCAGAAGAAGACGGTGGACACCCGCGACCTGGAGGCGATTGTCGCCGATGAGGCGCGCATGTTCTTCGAGGAAACGTACCATTTGGAACAGGTGCAGGTGAGCTGCGGCAGCCAGAGCATCCCCACGGCCACGGTGCGCATCAAGGGGCCGGATGGGAAGGTGGTGTGCGACGCCGATCACGGCACCGGGCCGGTGGACGCCGTCTATCGCGCGATCAATCGCGTCATCGGCGAGCCGAACGAGTTGATCGAATTTTCCGTGCAAGCTGTCACCGAAGGTATTGACGCCGTGGGGCGGGTCACGATCCGCATCCAGGCCGAAAAGCCCGTCAACGGCGGCGTCCGGCGTGTCTTCAGCGGCCACGGCGCGGATACCGACATCATCACCGCCAGCGCCAAAGCCTATATGTTCGCGCTCAACCGTCTGATTGCGGCGCGGCGCGAGGCAACGAAATAGCAAATCAGCAAATCTAAAATCCAAAATCAGAAATCTAAAATCAAACGGAGGAGTGCAATGGATACACAAACAGTTAAGCAGCAGGAGCAGGTCGTCGTCGCGGAGCCGCGCCGCAATGGGCATCTGTGGGACCATTTCCCGGAGCCGCGTGGTTGGGCTGCGCATTGGGAGGGTTTCGCCCTGGATTGTTCCGCGAAGCGCAACGGGCACAACACGCAGTATCCTATCGAGCCAAAGGGCCGCTAGGGGGCGCCGATTGAGAGGGCACACACTAGCAGAAAAACTCATCGCGTCTCATGTGCCCGGCAGTAGCGGCGTGCGTCCCGGTGACCTCGTTGAGGTCAACGTGGATGTGGTGCTGGCGAATGACATCACCGCGCCTATCTCGCTGCGTGAGTTCGAGAGCCTGGGTGTGGCGCGCGTCTTCGACCCGGAGAAGGTTGTACTCGTCGCCGATCACTTTGCGCCGAACAAGGACATCAAGTCCGCCGAGCAGTGCAAGGTAATGCGCGAGTTCGCGCGCGCACAGGGGATCACAAACCACTACGACGTGGGGCGCATGGGCATCGAACACGTCTTGCTGCACGAGCAGGGCCTTGTGCTGCCGGGCGACGTGGTGGTAGGGGCGGATTCGCACACCTGCACCTACGGCGCGCTGGGCGCTTTCGCCACCGGTATGGGCTCTACGGACATCGCCGTAGCGATGGCGACCGGCAGCATCTGGATGCGCGTGCCGGAGACGATCCGCTTCGAGTACACGGGGACGCTGCAACCCTGGGTGGGCGGCAAGGACTTGATCCTGTACACGATTGGGCAGATCGGCGTGAGTGGCGCGCTGTACATGGCGATGGAGTTCGCCGGGCCGGTGGTGGATGGGCTGCCGATGGCCGACCGCTTCACGATGTCCAACATGGCCATCGAGGCGGGAGGCAAGGCCGGGCTATTCGCGGTGGACGACGCCACGCGCGAGTACGTCGCCGGACGCGCCAAACGCGACTATCAGGTCTACGCCTCCGATGCGGACGCCGTCTATGCGCGTGTCGTCACGATGGATGTGAGTGGCATGGAGCCACAAGTCTCGTTCCCGCACTTGCCGGAGAATACCCGCCCGGTGAGCGAAGCCGCTGGCATCAAGGTAGATCAAGCCGTGATTGGCTCCTGCACCAACGGGCGGCTGGAAGACTTGCGCGTCGCGGCGCAGATTTTGGCAGGCCGCAAAGTCCACCCGGACGTGCGCTGCATCGTCATCCCCGGCACGCAACAGGTTTACCTGGACGCGCTGCGCGAGGGGCTGGTGGAGGCGTTCATTGAAGCCGGAGCCGTAGTGAGCACGCCGACGTGCGGGCCGTGCCTGGGGGGGCACATGGGCATCCTGGCTGCCGGTGAGCGCGCCATCAGCACGACGAACCGCAACTTCCGCGGGCGCATGGGACATCCCGACAGCGAAGTCTACCTGAGCGGCCCGGCGGTCGCGGCGGCCTCGGCCATTGCGGGAAGCATCGTGCATCCAGACGAGGTCATCTAAAGAAGCAAGAGGCAAGAAGCAAGAAGCAAGAAGCAAGAAGCAAGAAGCAAGAGGCAAGAACGGAAACCCTGCATCCTGCATCCTGCATCTTGCATCATTAAGGAGTGATTTATGGCATTAAGCGGTCAAGTTTGGAAATACGGCGACAACGTGGACACCGACGCGATCATTCCGGCGCGGTATTTGAATATGTCCACGGCGGAGGAACTGGCGCGGCACTGCATGGAGGACATCGACACGAGCTTCGCGGGCGCGGTGCAGCCCGGCGACATTATCGTCGGCGGGGAGAATTTCGGCTGCGGGTCGTCGCGGGAGCACGCGCCGCTGGCGATCAAGGGGGCGGGCGTGTCGTGCGTCATCGCCGAAAGCTTTGCGCGTATTTTTTACCGCAACGCGATCAACATCGGCCTGCCGATTCTGGTGTGCCCGGAGGCCGTCGCCGGAGCGCAGCGGGGGGATGCGCTCACGGTGGATTTGGAGGCAGGGACGATTACCAACGCCCGCACGGGGGAAATATATCACACCTCGCCGTTCCCGCCGTTTATTATGAACATTATCGAGGCGGGCGGATTAATTCCTTATACACGAGAAAGAATCAAGTCGTCGTTATAATGTCTGGCGCGGCGCTCCGATGGGTGGATGCCAACCGGCAGCGACCCAGAGGCGCCGCGCGTTCATGATACGCGGATTGTTCATTTTCAATGCGGCAACTGTTGCGCGACCACAAGCGGTGAGGCCAATAATCTGGACGCCGTCGGCGCTCCAGATGAAATGGTCGGCCCAGTTTTGCGCGCGAGGATTGAACAGTGGTGTGACTTCGCCGGTTTCTGGGTCTATGGCCTCGGTTTGATCGCCTTTGTAGACGTTGCAGGAGGCGCAGGCGCGACACAAGTTTGTCTGGTCGGTCACACCAAGCTGTGAGCGGGGGTGAATGTGGTCGGCTTCAAGCGGAATGCCGGTGACGCGTTCGGACGTGCCACAATATTCGCACCACTCACCAAGCGTCTCTAACCAGTGCCGCAGAGGTTGGGGGAGTGCGCCACGGTTCATAAAACAGGTGGCAGATCGTTATAGTCGGGGATCGGATGCCCGCGTTGCGCCAGAATAGCATAAGCCTGCGCCCGGCGCAAGATTGAACGCTCGTATTGCGCTAACAGGCGCATTTGTTCTTTTTCTTCGCTTGGCGTCAGCGGGCGTTCGTCGCTGATTTCGTTCAACATCGCAAGCCGCGCTTGCATGGCAGGTGTAAAGGTGGGTTGAGTCGCAGCGTAGAGTTTTTCGTCGCTGAGCCACATCATGCTGGATAGCTCATCGGCTAACGCATCGGATAAATCCGGCGAAGGCGGCAGTAGCGCGGCAAGGGCTGTGGCAACCATATCGTTCACCGGGCGGCGGATTTTGGCAGAAGTGCGTTCCAGCCGCCGGTAAAGGGGTTCAGGAATCATAACGGGAACCATACGAGTTGTCATTTCTTTTGCTCCTTATTGATTTTCATTATAGCACAGACTGATGTTGAAGTACACAGAGGAATAGTATGACGCAATCACAAATCTGGCTTTATGACACGACGCTGCGCGATGGCACGCAGGCGGAAGGGATTTCGCTTTCGGTCGAAGACAAGCTTAAAGTCACACGTTTGCTGGACGATCTAGGTGTGCATTACATCGAGGGGGGCTGGCCGGGGTCGAATCCAAAGGACATGGCCTATTTCGAACGTGTGCGCGAGCTTGACTTGAAGCACGCGAAGATCACGGCGTTCGGCAGTACGTGCCGCGTGGGCGTGCAGCCACAGGATGACGCGAACATCCAGGCTTTGATGAACGCCGGCACGCCCGTCGTGGCGCTCGTCGGCAAAAGCTGGACGCTGCACGTTACCGACGTGTTGCGCGCGACGCCGGAGGAAAACCTGCGCATCATCCGCGAGAGTGTGGCGTATTTGAAAGGACAAGGCAAAGAGATCGTCTACGATGCCGAGCACTTCTTCGACGGCTACAAGGCCGCTGCCGATTATGCGCTTGATACGTTGCGCGCTGCCGTTGCGGGCGGGGCGGACGTGCTGGTCCTTTGCGACACGAACGGCGGCACTATGCCGTGGGAGATTGCTGAAATCGTCGGGGAGGTAAAAGCTACTTTCCCCGACGTTGTTTTAGGCATCCATACGCACAACGATGGCGGTGTGGCGGACGCAAACGCGCTGGCAGCGGTGCGCGCGGGTGTCGTCCACGTGCAGGGAACGCTCAACGGCTACGGCGAGCGCTGTGGCAACGCCAACATGTGCACGCTCATCCCCAATCTCGAACTGAAGATGGGCTTGCGGGCGCTGCCGGAGGGCAACCTGGCGAATTTGACGCGGACGGCGCACGCGGCGGCCTCTATCGCCAACCAGACGCCATATCGCCACGCGCCCTACGTGGGACGGAGCGCCTTCGCGCACAAGGGCGGCATTCACGTCGCGGCCCTGCGGCGCAATCCGAGCAGCTACCAGCATGTGAACCCCGATTGGGTGGGCAACACGTCGCGGGTCGTCGTCTCGGAACTTTCGGGCAAGGGCAACCTGTTGAGCAAAGCCGAAGAGGCCGGCATCCCTCCTGAAGAATTGCGCAATCTGCCGGACGTCTTGCAGCGGATCAAGGCGTTGGAACACAAGGGCTTTACCTTTGAAGGGGCGGATGCGTCGGTGGAAATGATGTTGTACCGCTCGCGTGAGGGATACAAGCCGCCGTTCGAGATGATTGACTTTATGGTGGTGGTGGAACACCGCGAGCGGCGCGGCCTGTTCGCCGAAGCGACGATGAAACTGCGGGTGGGCGATCAGATCTTCCACACGGCGGCAGAGGGCAATGGCCCGGTCAACGCGCTGGATGCGGCGCTGCGCAAAGCGCTCGTGCCGGTTTATCCGCGTTTGGCGGAGTTCGATCTGGCCGATTACAAGGTTCACATTCTCGATGGCGAGGCGGGCACGGCGGCGACAACGCGCGTGCTCATCGACGTGCAGAACGGCTCGAAGCGTTGGAGCACCGTCGGCGCGTCGGCGAACATCATCGAAGCCAGTTGGTATGCGCTGGCAGATGCGGTAGAGTACGGGTTGATGATTTTGTCGAAAGGGTGATAATTTCTAAATCGTATGCACTCAATTCGTCCATGCACCGAAGCGGATTTCGAAACGATGTACGTCATTATCAATGACGCGGCGCAGGCGTACCGGGGCGTGATTCCGGCGGACCGCTGGCACGAACCGTATATGTCGCGTGAGGAACTCCGTCACGAGATCGAGGCGGGCGTGCGGTTCTGGGGCTACGAGGAAGACGGTGTGCTCGTCGGCGTGATGGGCATCCAAGACGTACAAGACGTGACGCTCATCCGCCATGCCTACGTCTACATCGCGCGGCGGGGACAGGGCATCGGCAGTAAACTGTTGACCCATCTGCGCACGCTGACCGAGCGGCCCATTCTCATCGGCACGTGGGCTGCTGCGACGTGGGCGATCCGGTTCTACGAGAAACACGGCTTCCGGCAGGTCTCGTGGGAGGAAAAGGAGCGTCTGCTGCGCACGTATTGGTATATCCCAGAGCGGCAGGTGGAAACGTCGGTGGTGTTGGCACAGGAAAATACTTGCGAGTATAGCGATTGACGTTTAACGAGTAACGTTATAAAATAAGGCTATGATCAGGACATTCAAATGTGCGGAGACAGAGAAGATTTTTCGGCGTCAACGCTCGCGGAAATTGCCTTTAGACATACAACAGATCGCGTTGCGCAAATTGCGTATGCTTAACCGTGCCGTTACACTTAACGATGTGCGTGTCCCGCCGGCAAATCATCTGGAGAAACTAAAAGGTGCGCGAGAAGGGCAATATAGTATTCGTATCAATGACCAATGGCGTATTTGCTTTGAATGGCTTGAGGGTGATGTCTACAACGTAGAGATTGTAGACTACCATTAACAATGGTTATATTCGGGAGAGAAGAAGATGTCCGAAGAAAAATTACCAGCCGTTCATCCAGGAGAGGTTCTTCTGGAAGAATTTCTAAAACCAATGGGATTAAGCCAAAATCAAGTAGCGCTCGCAATGCATGTCCCGGCACGGCGGATCAATGAAATCGTATTGGGCAAACGCCGTATTACGGCAGACACGGCGCTGCGTCTGGCGCGGTATTTCAATATGTCGCCACAGTTTTGGCTAGGGTTGCAGATGGATTATGACCTGGACATCGCCGAAGATGCGCTGGCGGAACAACTGGAACGCGAGGTCAGACCATTGCTGGTGATGGGGACGGCGGTGAGCTAAAGATGTCACACGATCAATGTCCGGAATGTTACAGCTATGACGTTGCCACGATGAAGTTCGGCAACCTTTTCCTCTGGATCGGCATGTCGCTAGGGGTGAACGCGGTCCTTGTATTCGTGGTTATCTCCGGCGTCGTGGAGAATGTGCTTCCGTGGATCATCGGCTTGATGCTTCTGGATACGCTGATCATGTTGCCATTGCTGGCTACGCTGCGCAATCGCAGCCAGTATGGCGGCGCGATGTACCGGTGCCGGGCGTGCGGGCACACGTGGTCGGAGGCGTCTGTGGAGCAGCAGGCAACCCAACTGACAGGTTTTGATACGACAGGCGCGTCGCCCTTTGCGACCTCGGCTGCGGATTTTCAGATGACGGTGCAGGACGTGTTCTCGATCAAAGGGCGCGGTACGGTCGTTACCGGCACGGTGGAAGCGGGCGTGGTGACAAAGGGGATGACGGTGGAGATTCACAGCCAGTCCGGTGTCACCCAGACGGTGGTGGATGGCGTCGAGATGTTCCGCCAAGTCACCGGGCAAGCCGTCGCCGGAGATAACGTCGGGCTGTTGCTGCGTGATGTAGGGAAGTACGATGTGCATCGCGGGGATGTGTTGCGAGGCAGAGGGTAAGATGTCCGATAAACTTATGCGTGTTGCCGAACCGGGATTGTTATATGTGTGGCCTGGAAAGGTTGAGACTTTCGAGCCGCCGCTAGTTCCGGTAGAAGTTGCCGATCTGCCGCAGCAGTATTTGCTGTTAGGTCAGATTGCGCCACAGTGGGTCGTTCTACGCCCGCTGCCGGTCACATTGGAGCGCGATACAGATGGCGCTTACATTGTCAGCGATGCCCTTTTCTGTGTGTATGGATGGGGGCATACGCTGGTTGAGGCCCACCAGGATTATGTGACCTCGTTGATCGAGTATTACCAAATTATGCAAGGCCATGAAGATGAGCCTACTCAGGCTATGTTTCATCGTTTGCAAACCTATCTTGCGCTTTTAGCCGAGCCATTGACCTATGCCGATCAAAACTCGTGATCTCGAAGCTCTGCTCCAAAAGAAGTTTGGTTTTTCCCAGGCAAAAACGCGCAGCGTCGATCATCGCTGGTATGAATTGCGCATTCCCGGCTTGCCGGTGATTCTCACTAAAGTCTCGCACGGCGCATCCGAAATCTCCGGCGGTCTGGAGAGTATGATTGCGCGGCAATTGCGTGTGCGACGTCCCTTTTTCCTGGAAATGGTCGGCTGTACAAAAGATGCCGAGGCTTATCGCACACAAGTGCAGGAAGACCCTTACCCGCCATTCGATGTTGGTTTTTGATCTTATATTTTGAAACGAGGAGACCTTATGCAAGCAAATATCGTTACCATTCCCGGCGACGGCATCGGCGTGGACGTGGTCGCCGAGGGCGTCAAAGTATTGCAGGCGGTGGCCGCGAAATTCGGCCATACCTTCACGTTCGAGAATCACCTCATCGGCGGGTGTGCGATTGACGCGACGGGCGAGCCGCTGCCCGCGTCCACGCTCGAAGCCTGCAAGCGCGCCGATGCGGTGCTGCTCGGCGCGGTCGGCGGCCCCAAGTGGGACGATCCCACCGCCAAAGTGCGCCCGGAGCAAGGGCTGCTCGGTTTGCGCAAGGGGCTGGCGCTCTACGCGAACCTGCGCCCGGTGCAGGTTTTTGCGGAACTGCGCGACGCTTCCCCCCTGCGCCCGGAACGGCTGGAAGGCGTGGATCTGGTCGTTGTGCGCGAGCTGACCGGCGGCCTGTACTTCGGTCCACGCAAAGAGGCTACGCCAGATGATATGACGGCCTTCGACACCATGCTCTACGCGGATTACGAAGTCGAGCGCATCGCGCGCAAGGCGTTCGAGCTGGCGCGACTGCGACGCAAGAAGGTCACGTCGGTGGACAAGGCCAACGTGCTGTCGTCCTCGCGGCTGTGGCGGCGGGTGGTGACGGCGGTCGCCGCCGACTATCCCGACGTGACGTTGGAACACATGCTCGTCGATACGGCTGCGATGCACCTGATGCGCCGTCCGGCGGACTTCGACGTGCTGGTGACCGAGAACACCTTCGGCGACATTCTCACCGACGAGGCTTCGATGCTCTCCGGTTCGATGGGGATGCTGGCCTCGGCGTCGCTCGGTGAGGGCACAAATGGCGTCTACGAGCCGATCCACGGCAGCGCGCCCGACATCGCCGGCAAAGGCATCGCCAACCCACTGGCGACGATCCTCAGCGTGGCGATGCTGCTGCGCTATTCCTTCGGCCTGGGTAAAGAGGCCGACGCTGTGGAGAAGGCTGTCGCGGACGTGATTGCGGCGGGGTATCGCACGCGAGACATTTACACTGAGGGGACCAGGCTGGTCAATACGCAGGAAATGGGGGATGCTGTGATAGCAATGTTAAACTAGCTTTGACAGAACTTCTCGATAGCGTACCTTTACTTTTGCAATAGTCTATAGTGTCTTGTAAATCGGCCAGATAGCCATTGAGTTCTTCCAGGTAGGCGGTCAAATTTTCGGCAGTGATACAGTCTTCCCAGGCTGGATGTTCGGGGATATCGCCGCTGGCTATGTGCGCTTCCAGGTCCAGGTACGTCTCGACGTTGTAGCGCGCCAGAATGTCCAATCGCGCTTGCAAAACCTGGCGTTTTTTGTCACGCAGAAAACTAACCAGAGCTTGCCGGAATAGGTCTGGTTCGGAAAGGCCAAAGGTATTGGCTATTTGTCGTGCTGTTGTCGTCATCGCGCTTCTCAAGGATAAGGATTACTTTCATTATAGTGTACTCTAGATGTGGGTCAAGGCATCGTAATGAATGCGCATAGTGGTATTGACAATCGCAGTACAAAAGTTTATACTATAAGTATTACAGGAGGTATAAACTATGACCGTAAAAACTGCTATTTCTTTGGAAAATTCGCTTTTCCAAAAAGTCAATGATCTGGCGCAGGAATTGAAGATTTCCCGCAGTCATTTGTTTACTTTGGCCGTGCAACAGTTTATCGAATCTTATGAGAATCAACGGCTGCTTGAGAAGATCAACGCCGTGTATGCCGATGGACCCGATCCAGAAGAAGTTGCTTTGCTACAAAGAATGCGTGCGCATCATCGCCAACTGGTAGAAGGGCAATGGTAATCGAACAAGGTGATGTCTTCTGGCTTGATCTGGGCGATCCGACAGGCTCAGGGCCGGCGTATCGGCATCCTCATGTGGTCGTGCAGAACAACCTTTTCAATCGAAGCCGTATCAATACTGTTCTTGTGTGTGTCATCACCTCGAACCTCAAACTCGCTGATGCGCCGGGCAATGTGTCCTTAAAAAAGGGGGAAGCGAATTTGCCCAAACCGAGCGTAGTGAATGTCTCACAAGTGTACACTGTGGACAAGAGCAAACTTGTTGAGAAGATAGGAACTCTGTCGCCGGCGCGTGTGCACAAGATTCTTGAGGGGATACAACTGTTTCTTCAGCCACGCGACGTAAGAGAATAAACAATCAAATGAGGAGAGATAAATATGCGCAGTGATAGTGCCAAAAGTGGATTCGAGCGCGCGCCGCATCGCAGTTTGTTCTATGCGATGGGGTTGACGCCGGAGGAATTGGAACGCCCGATTATCGGGATCGTCAACTCGTTCAACGAGATCGTGCCGGGACACGTGCACTTGAACAAGATTGCCGAAGCGGTGAAAGCCGGGGTGCGGATGGCCGGGGGGACGCCGCTGGAGTTCAACGTCATCGGCGTGTGCGATGGCATTGCGATGGGCCACGTCGGGATGAATTACTCGCTGCCCACCCGCGAGCTGATCGCCGATTCGGTGGAGTCGATGGTGGAGGGGCACGCCTTCGATGCCCTGGTCTTTATCCCCAACTGCGACAAGATCATCCCAGGGATGCTGATGGCCGCCGGACGGCTGAACATCCCCTCGATCTTCGTCAGCGGCGGGCCGATGCTGGCCGGACGCTATGAAGGCGAGGACATTGATCTCAAGACGCTGTTTGAGGCGGTAGGGAAGTACAAGGCCGGCAAGTTGACCGACGCCGAGCTGTGCGATCTGGAAATGGCGGCCTGCCCCGGTTGTGGCTCCTGCGCCGGGATGTTCACCGCGAACACGATGAACTGCCTGACCGAGGCGCTCGGCATGGGCCTGCCCGGCAACGGCACGATTCCCGCCGTCACCGCGGCGCGGTTGCGCCTGGCGAAGCAAGCCGGGATGCAGGTGATGGCGCTGCTGGAAGCCAATCTCTGCCCGCGCGACATTATGACGGCGGCGGCCTTCGAGAACGCGATTGCGGTGGACATGGCGCTCGGCGGTTCGACGAACACGGTATTGCACCTGCCCGCTATCGCCCACGATGCCGGCGTGAAGCTGTCGCTGGATACGTTCGACGCGATCAGCAAGCGCACGCCATACCTCATCAAGCTCAGCCCGGCGGGACCGCATCACATCCAGGATTTGAACGAGGCCGGCGGCATCCCGGCGGTGATGGCAGAATTGCGCGGCAAGGATGTCTTGCACACCGATTTACCCACCGTGACCGGCAAAACCGTGGGCGAAAATCTCGCCTCGGCGCGGCGGCGCACCGACGTTTTGCGCCCGGCGGACAACCCGTACAGCCCGGAAGGGGGCATTGCTATCTTGCGCGGCAATCTCGCGCCCGACGGCGCGGTGGTGAAGGCGGCGGCAGTTGGCCCGGAGATGCAGCATCATCGCGGTCCGGCGCGCGTGTTCGACGGCGAGGAGGCGGCGATGGAGGCGATTCTCGGCGGTGCGATCAAGCCGGGCGATGTGCTGGTGATCCGCTACGAGGGACCGCGCGGCGGGCCAGGCATGCGTGAGATGCTAATGCCCACGTCGGCGCTTTCGGGGATGGGCTTGGATGCGCACGTTGCGCTCATCACCGACGGGCGGTTTTCCGGCGCGACGCGCGGTTCGGCGACGGGACACGTCTCGCCGGAGGCGGCGAGCGGCGGCCCCATCGGACTGGTGCAGGAGGGCGATGAAATCGAGATTGACATCCCCAACCGCACCCTGACACTGCACGTCTCCGACGCGGAAATCGCCCGGCGGCGCGCAGGCTGGACGCCCAATCCGCCGAAAATCCAGCACGGCTGGCTGGCCCGCTACGCGCGGATGGTCACGTCGGCCAGTGAGGGCGCGGTGCTAAGGTAGACAGTAGACGGTAGACAGTAGACAGGGGGAACGAACCCCGTCTACCGTATACTGTCTGCCGTCTACCTGAACAAAATTGAAGTTTGAAGGAGAGCAAGAATGACATTGGAGAAAACGGAGTACATTTGGTTCAACGGTGAGCTGGTGCCCTGGGATCAGGCAACGGTTCACGTGACGGCCCATGCGCTGCACTACGGGTCGAGCGTTTTCGAGGGGATTCGCGCGTATGAGGTCAACGGCGCGGCGGCGATTTTCCGCCTGGGGCCGCACGTCGATCGGCTTCTCAATTCGTGCAAAATCTACCGGATGGACATCGGCTACAGCAAAGAGGCGATCAGCCAGGCCATTATCGAGACCGTCAAGGTCAATAAGCTGAAGGGGTGCTACATCCGCCCGCTCGTTTTTCGCGGTACAGGGGCGATTGGGGTGAATCCACTGCCTTGTTCGGTGGAGACTGTGATCTTCGCCTTTGAGTGGGAACGCTATCTGGGGGCGGAGGCCATTGAGCAGGGGGTGGATGTCGGCGTGAGTTCCTGGCGGCGGATAGCGCCTGATACATTCGCCTCGATGGCAAAAATCGGTGGGCAGTATGTTAATTCGCAGTTGATGAAGATGGAGGCGCTCTCGCACAACTACGTTGAGGCGATTGCCCTGAACTATGACGGCTTTGTGAGCGAGGGCAGCGGTGAAAACATCTTCCTTGTCCGCGATGGCATCATCTACACACCACCACTCGGCGCTTCGATTCTCGAAGGGATTACGCGGCATAGCATCATCACCCTGGCGACAGATTTGGGGTATACCGTGCGCGAGGCGACGATTCCACGCGAACTGCTCTATCTGGCCGATGAGCTGTTCTTTACCGGCACGGCGGCGGAGGTAACCCCTATCCGTTCGGTGGATGGCATCACGATTGGCAACGGCAAGCGGGGTCCAATCACAGCGCGGTTGCAAGCGGAGTTTTTCGGCATCCTGGCCGGCGAGGTGCAAGACCGTCACGGTTGGTTGACGCCGGTTGTGTAGGAGTATAATAGAGGGTCACAAACCGGAGAGGGGGCTTCTACCGGTTTGCCAAAATTTTCTGAGAGAGGAGTAGAGGAATATGGCGAAGGAAGAGTTGAATCCATTTGCGATAGCGCAGAAGCAATTGGACACGGCGGCGGAAATTATGCAGTTGGAGCCGGCCGTCCATGAGTTGCTGCGCTGGCCCGTGCGCGAGTTGCACGTGACTTTACCCGTGAAGATGGACGATGGGTCTACCGAAATCTTTCACGGGTTCCGCGTGCAGTATAACGACTCGCGCGGCCCGACCAAGGGCGGTCTGCGTTTCCACCCGCACGAAACGATCGACACGGTGCGCGCGCTCGCTGCGTGGATGACGTGGAAGACGGCGGTAATGGACATCCCCTTGGGCGGTGGGAAGGGCGGCATCATCTGCAACCCCAAGGTGATGTCGCCGGGCGAGCTGGAACGGCTGAGCCGGGCGTACATCCGCCAGGTCGGGCGTATTCTCGGCGAGGACATGGACATCCCCGCCCCTGACGTTTACACGACGCCGCAGATCATGGCGTGGATGATGGATGAGTATGCCTTCATGCGCGGGCACAACGTCCCTGGCGTGATTACGGGCAAGCCGCTGCCGTTGGGTGGTTCTGCCGGGCGTGGCGATGCGACGGCGCGCGGCGGGATGTACTGCATCCGCGAGGCGGCAAAGTTGCTCGGCATCAACACGCAGGGTGCGACGATGGCGATCCAGGGGTTCGGCAACGCCGGCCAGTACGCGGCGACCTTAGCGGAAGAGCTGCTGGGCATCAAAATCGTGGCGATGTCGGACTCGCAAGGGGGCATCTACAATCCTAAGGGATTGGACGGCGCCGCCGTCATCGCCCACAAGCAGAATACCGGGTCGGTTATCAATTTCCCCGGCGCTGATAACGTGACGAACGCAGAATTGCTCGAACTCGATGTGGATATCCTCACGCCGGCGGCGCTGGAAAACCAGATCACGGGCGAGAACGCGAGCCGCATCAAGGCCAAGATCGTCGCCGAACTTGCCAACGGCCCGACGACGGTGGAGGCTGACAAAATTCTGTACGAAAACGGCAGCTACGTTTTGCCCGACTTTTTGTGCAATGCGGGCGGCGTCACGGTCTCTTATTTCGAGCAGGTACAGAACGCCTACGGCTACTACTGGAAAGAGGCCCAGGTGCACGAACTGCTGGATGAGAAGATGACGGCGGCGTTCCACTCGGTGGCGCAAGCGGCGGAGAAGTACAAGGTCGATAACCGCATGGCGGCTTACATCGTGGCCGTCGGGCGGGTGGCCGAAGCCTGCAAACTGCGCGGGTGGGTGTAGGGCAGGTAGGTGGTAGACAGTAGACGGTAGACGGTAGACCGGGCCTGCAGGCGCAGGCCCGGTTCTTTTTGGCGAACGCCCCTGGCGCAGGTTTCTGCGCCTTCGCCAGAGTTCTGCCGGTTGGCGCTATACTTCACACGGCGGCTCGCCGGCCACCGACTTGATCAGTTCCGCCGCCGCCGCCACCTGCTCTTCCGTCCCGCTGACGCCGATCCACGCCGACCCTTCCGCACCGAAGATGCCGCCCCCGGCGATGAGGATGGCTTCCGCTCCGGTAAGAAGCTGAATGGCGTCCAATTCGGTGAAGATTTCGCCCGGCAACGGCATCAGCCGGGGGCCGTCGGTAGCGGGATTGTTGACGCGCTGTGCCAGGCTGTGGATGTCGTCGAAGACGCGCTTCTCCAACCCGATGGGCACGATCAACTGCACGCGCCGCCCGATGACCGCCGGCACAATCGCCATGATTGTGCCACCCTGCGGATGGCCGATCTGCACGGCGGCCTGCCCGTAGGGATCGAAGGCGTTACCGCCCTTGAGGACGACATCGCCGGCCTTGAGGCTCTCCGCCACATCGAAGACGGTCTTGCCGGGCTGCCACTGCCCATCCACGATGACGACATCGCCGGCCAGCTCGGCTTTCGGCAGCTTGGCGCCCTGCGCCACGGTCACGCCGCGCCGGAATCCCACACGGGAGAACCCCTCGGCTTGTCCAAGCGCCGTGAGAATCTCCTCGGCCACATAGCCGTTCGTCGTCCCGGCGACGATGAGTAGCGTGCCTTTTTGTAACACGCGCTGCACGTCGGGATGCTGCGCCATGCCCTTCGCAATCAAACGTTTTCCCATAACCGGCGTCAAATTGAACTGTTTCATCTTTTTGCTCCTTTCAAAATAAACCGCTAATCTCGCCAATCTACGCGAATGTCTGCATTCGTTGAATCTTTCTTAAGAAATTAGCGAAAATTCGCGTGATTAGCGGTTAAAACTTATCATGGCAATGGTTCGCCCCGCCCGGCGGTGAAGAGGGCGTACCACTCCTCGCGGGTGAGCGTGACATCGTCGGCCTGGCAACTGGCAACGATGCGCTCCGGCTTCGTCGTGCCAATGATCGGTTGGATGCCGGCCGGGTGGCGCAGCAGCCACGCCAGCGCGATGGCCCCCGGTGTCGTCCCTTTCTCTTGCGCCATCTGCGCGACCAACGCGGCGGTCGCCTTGACGTGTGGCGCGGCGTCGGCGGGTGGATTCAGCACCTGCCCACCCGCCACCGGTCCCCACGCCTGGACGAGGATGCCGTGCGCGCGGCAGTAGTCCAGTGTCGCCGTCGCCAGCGCCGAGGGCTTCCCGGCGATATTGGCGACGACGCCCTCGCTGATGAGGTAGTGGTGCAGCAGGCTCAACTGCACCTGATTGACTACAATCGGTTGGGCAATGTGGAGACGCAGCAGCGCCATCTGCGCCGCTGTATGGTTGCTCACACCGAAGTAGCGCACTTTCCCCGCTGCGGCGAGATCATCGAAAGCGCGGGCGACCTCCTCCGGTTCCACCAGCGCGTCGGGGCGGTGCAGCAGCAGGATGTCCAGGTAATCGGTGCGCAGGCGGCGCAGGCTGCCCTCCACCGAAGCGACAATGTGCTCGTAGCTGAAGTCGAACCGATGCGGCGCGCCGGGGTACGGATCGCCCGCAAAACGGATGCCGCACTTGCTCTGTACCACAATCTTGTCGCGGGGGATGACGGCCCACACGCCGGCAAAGGCTTCCTCGGATTTGCCGCGCGTGTAGATGTCGGCATGGTCGAACAGCGTGATGCCCTGCTCGTATGCAGTGACGATGGCCTTCACGGCTGTATCTTTGACGGTCTGGGTGAGCGGCTCTGGGCCCCAACTGCCGCCGATTTTCATACAGCCGTAAGCAATGCGCGAGACGGTCAGATCGGTACTCGGAATGTGATAGGTTTTCATGCTTTCTCCTTATCAAAGTCCGTATCCTCCGGCCATAGCAGCGCCTGAACGGCCTTTGGAAGTGTATCGGCTGCATTGTATATCACCAGCGGCACAATGGCAAGTAACCGGTGCCGCAACGCCGGCCGGGTAAGCCTGCTCAATGATTTGACAGCAGCAGCTATCCCTCTTATCATGAGAAAGTGCTGGTGGTGAAATGCCTGAAATGACAGGCGCGCGCCAATGTGTTCGCCAACAATTTTCGAGCAACCTGGAGGATGAACAAACCATGAACCACAAAGAAATCCAAAAAGCGATTGAGCAGGGAGAGACCGCGCTGGGCGTAGAGTTCGGCTCGACGCGCATCAAAGCAGTGTTGATCGGGCCAGGTCATGAACCGCTTGCCTCAGGCAGCTATGATTGGGAAAACCGGTACGAAAACGGCATCTGGACGTATCATCTTGACGATGTATGGCTGGGATTGCAGGAGAGCTATCGAGAGCTTAGCGCCGCTGTCCTGGAAAAGTACGGCGTCCTGCTCCGGCGGGTTGGCGCCATCGGTTTTAGCGCCATGATGCACGGCTACCTGCCCTTCGACCAGGACGGCAATCTGCTCGCTCCGTTTCGGACGTGGCGCAACACGATAACCGGACAGGCGGCGGAGCAACTCACTGAACTGTTCCAGTTCAACATTCCCCAACGTTGGAGCATCGCGCACCTCTATCAGGCGCTCTTGAATCGGGAAGCTCATGTCAAAGATATTCATCATTTGACCACGCTGGCCGGCTACGTCCACTGGAAACTGACCGGGCACAAAGTGCTGGGGGTGGGGGAAGCGTCGGGTATGTTCCCGATTGACAGTCAAACCCTCAATTACGACGAGCGAATGTTGGCGTTGTTCAACGAGCGGATTGCCTCGGAGAACTTGCCGTGGAAACTGCAAGACATTCTGCCGCGCGTTCTCCTGGCCGGGGAAGCCGCCGGCGTACTCACTGCAGAAGGCGCTGCTTTGATTGATCCTACGGGGAATTTGCAGGCAGGGATCCCGCTCTGCCCGCCAGAGGGCGACGCCGGCACCGGCATGGTGGCGACCAATAGCGTGGCCGAGCGCACGGGCAATGTTTCGGCCGGCACCTCCGTCTTTGCGATGATTGTCCTGGAAAAAGCTTTATCGAAGCTCTATCCTGAAATCGATATGGTGACGACGCCCGCCGGCAAGCCGGTGGCAATGGTCCACAGCAACAACTGTACCTCCGATTTGAACGCCTGGGTCGAACTGTTCCAGGAATTCACCCGTGTGCTTGGCGTAGAAGTGGAGCAATCCAGGTTATTCGAAGTGCTCTATCAGCAGGCGCTGGCAGGTGATGCGGACGCCGGTGGCTTGCTGGCCTACAACTATCTTTCGGGCGAACACATCACGCACCTGGAGGAAGGTCGCCCGTTGTTCGTGCGCACACCCGAAAGCCGCTTTACCCTGGCTAACTTTATGCGCGCACACTTGTTCTCGGCGCTTGGCGCATTGAAGATCGGACTGGACATCCTCTTCGAGCAGGAGCAGGTGCAGATCGACCAGATTCTTGGTCACGGTGGTTTCTTCAAGACTAAAGGCGTGGGGCAAAGGCTCATGGCGGCGGCGATGAATGTCCCCGTTTCGGTGATGGAGACCGCCGGTGAGGGCGGCGCCTGGGGGATCGCGCTGCTGGCTGCCTATATGCTCCGTAAGGGCCAGAATGAATCTCTGGAAAACTATCTCGCCAACACCGTCTTTGCCGGCGCCAAAGGCACGACAATCGCACCCGATCCAGATGATGTCGCCGGCTTTGCGGCGTTCATGGAACGCTACAAAAAAGGACTCATCATCGAACGCACTGCCGTGGAAGCGTTGCGCTAAGAAACTTGAAACGCAGCGGTTTCGTGTGAAGCCGCTGCGTTCTGCTTTCCCTCGAACAATAAACCGCTAATCTCGCTAATCCACGCAAATCTTTCTTGAAAATTAGCGTGATTCGCGGTTCCCTTTTTATCTTCGGCTCTGTACCCCGGTTCGGTTACACGCTAATCGAAATACGTATCCCCCGGCCACAGCAGCGACCGGGCCACCTTGTCGTTCAGTTCCACGCCGATGCCGGGCGCTTCGGAGACGTGCATCCAGCCGTTGCGGATGAAGGGTTTGTCTCCCTCGCAGAGATCGCTCCACCAGGGGATTTCCCGCCCGTGGAACTCCAGCACCAGGAAGTTGGCGACCGCCGCGCAGACGTGGCACGCCGCCATCATCCCTAGCGGCGACGAGACGTTGTGCGGCGCGATGGGCACGTAGAAGGCGTCGGCAATGTCGGCGATGCGCTTGGCTTCCATCATACCGCCCGCTTTCGAGAGGTCGGGCATAATCACGTCGCACGCTTGCTTTTGCAACAGTTCGAGGAACTCGAAGCGCGTGTACTGGTTTTCGCCGGTGCAGATGATCGTGCTGGTCTTGGCGCGGACTTGCGCCAGCGCGTCGATGTTCTCCGCCGGGACCGGCTCTTCCAACCACATCAGCCGCAGCGGCTCCACGGCTTTGGCCAGCGTGATGGCGGAGGGTACGTCGAATTGCCCGTGACAGTCAATCGCCAGGTCGGTCTCGTAGCCGATGCCCTCGCGCACGGCGGTGATCAGGTTGATGATGTGCGTCATCTCCTGTGCGCCTACCGTCCAGTTGACCGGATCGAGCTTGCCGACGCCGGTGTGATCCACGTCGAACTTGACCGCGCTGTAGCCTTCCTTTTCGATCACCTCTTGTGCTTTGGCCGCGTAGGCGGCGGGCGATTCATCATCCCCGGCGTGCAGGTCGGCATAGAGGCGAATCTTGTCGCGGTACTTGCCACCGAGTAGTTTGTAGACCGGGACGCCGAGTGCTTTGCCGGTGATGTCGTAGAGCGCGTTTTCGATGCCGGTGATGGCGAAGATGATGGGGGGGTCGGATGTGCCACCGTAGCGTCCGCAGCGTCGCAGCATCTCATAGAGCGGACCGATGTTGGTCGGGTCCTTGCCGATGAGGAAGCGTTTCAGGCTCTCGATCGCCTGCTTGACGGCAAAGCCGGAGATCGCCGAGGCCGAGTTGCACTCCCCCGTGCCCACAATCCCCTCATCGGTATACACGCGGACGAATGTCCACACACTGCCGCCACTATCCGGCTCGTGGCGACCAATCACGCAGGCTTGAACGTCGGTAATTTTCATTTTATGGTTCCTTTCTAGACTTTAGACTTAGCGTAGCTTTGCCCCGCAAAAATCGCTCGCACCTCCGCCGCGCTTTTGGCGCTGTGCAGCGCACCCATCCGTGCAGCTTCTTCGTCGCGTAGCTTGCGGACGTTGGTGAGCACCGCTTCCAGTTGATCCGCCGGGAATTTCACCGCACCGTTTTCGTCCATGTGGATGATCTCGCCGGGCGCGACATCCATCCCGGCGACTGTCACCGGCACGTTGACCGCGTGAACCGCCGTAGGGCCGTGCCCAGGCGCGATGCCGCTGAATTATGAGTCAGGTTGTCATTTTTGTCTTTGTTGATGTGAAACGCCATTATTGTACAGCAGACCGGTGTGGAAACAACCGGATGGATTGACATAAAAAAGCCCCTCGAACCTTTCGAGGGGCTTGCGTGTCGCTACTTCAGGCTTAGTGCGGTGGCAGGCGCAATTGCTGTCCGGGGCGGATCAGGTTGGGGTTGGGGATTTGCTCCTTGTTCAATTCGTGGATCTCCGGCCAGCGGTTGGCGTTGCCCAGTTTTTCCTTGGCGATCTTGCTCAGGCTATCACCGGGCTGTACGACGTAGACGAGCTTGGCGGCTTCCTCGGCGGCTTTTCTGGCTTCTTCAGCTTTCGCTTCGATTTCAGCCTTTTTGGCGGCTATTTCAGCCTCCCGTTTCGCTTCGAACTCGCGCACTTTAGCCAGCGCTTCGGCTTCTCTGCGGGCTTTTTCACGGGCCTCGGCTTCCAGACGGGCCTTTTCGCGCGCTTCAGCTTCCAGGCGCGCTTTTTCGGCTGCGGCCTGGGCAGCAGCTGCTTTGGCCTGTTCTTCGGCCTCTCGGGCGCGTTTCTCGGCGATCTTACGCCGGGTTTCTTCCTCGAGCGCTTCTGCTCTGCGCTTAGCTTCTGCTTCGGCGGCCGCCGCCGCCTCTGCTTCCTTCTCGTCACGGTTGGTCACGGCGTCCACCACCATGTTCAACAATCCCTTTTTGGGTTTCTTCACCTTATCTTCCGGCATCTCAAATCCTCCTATGGTTATGTACGTGAATGATGTTTAGCGAGCCATCAAGGCTTGCAAAATACCCTGTGCGATCACAGTGCCCGCAGCCTGGCGTGGTGTCTGCGATTGATTGGGGCGTGCGCCCAACAGTGCGCGGATGAACGCCAGACGCCTTGCTGCCGGGTCCGCGCCCGCTTGTTGAGCCTGTAAGTAGGCTAATCCAGCGGGGAGCAGCAGTCCCAGAATGTCACCCAGATCCGTTCCCGACTCCTGTTGTGACGGTGGTTGCTGTTGGGCAGGTGCCTGTTGTGGTGCGCCGAGCAATCCACCGAGCAAATCCATCACGCCACCGAGTTGACCCTGGGGTTGAGGTTGTGCTTGCACCTGGGGCTGTGGCGCGCCGAGCAATCCACCGAGCAAATCCATCACGCCACCGGCCTGGTTTTGCGGTTGCTGTGCTTGGGGACGTTCTTGCCCGCCCATAAGCCCTCCGAGCACGTCCATTATTCCACCGAGTTGGCTCTGTGGCTGTTGGGGTTGTACCTGGGGCTTTTGTTGTCCGCCGAGCAATCCGCCCAGCAGATCCATCACCCCACCAGGTTGACTTTGCGGTTGGGGTTGCGCCTGAGGCTGTTGCGCGCCTGCCATACCGAGTACCATATCAAACACGCTGGGCGCGGATTGCTGTGCTGCGGGGGCGCTTTCGGCGGGGATAGCGCCCAGCAGGGTTTCGAGTAACGTCATTCCATCGGCGCGGACCAACTGCGGCTGGCCCTCGAATTTTTCCGCCGCCTGCAGCAATCCCTGGGCATAGTATTGACTCGTGCCGCCTTGCCCGGTTTCGCTCAGACGCAGGCCGGCGGAACGCAGGGCCTCTGCAGGAGCATCCGCACTGTGGGCATGGATGGTATCCGCTACGATGCGCATGTTGTCCACCATGTTGTCGCCATGGTTGCCGTTGAACCTATCCAAAGCGTTGATTTCCTCGCGTTGTTCGACGACCGCCTTCAACGCCTGGTCGAACAGATGGGCCAGATCAATGGTTGGCTGTGATTCGGACATGACACCTCCTTCAAAAATCGTCACGTAGTCGTCAGTCTTATAGTCGGAGCGCCCATTTTCATTGTCGGGGCTGCACCACAGGTTCGGTTATATTCCTTTGCAAATTGTCTCATCGTCATTAGTCTTGTAGTCGAATCGCCAGTTTTCGTCCTTGTTGGTGTGGCTTGCTCCATGGCGACTCCTGATGCATCATTTCTAACGTTATGAACCGGCGATTGCGGATGTTATAGTTTCAAGGGATAGGGTAGTATTGCCAGATGATACTCTGGCATGGCGTTTGAGGTCTATCAAGATTGTAGTGCAGAGATTGACAAAAGTCAAACGCCTTTAACCGATGCGGGTGCATTTCAGAATGGGGGCGACTTTTCTTAAATTGCACCGCAGAGCACGCAGTGTCCGCAGAGTTGCCAGAAATTTCTCTGCGTTCTCAGCGAACTCTGCGGTTAAATCA